>Ga0099823_1005237_pt1 | contig 12887 bp, 7 predicted proteins | sample CowpearedBW_FD_76831 | JGI IMG/M metagenome (GOLD analysis project Ga0099823, IMG submission 76831) | Root nodule microbial communities of legume samples collected from California, USA - Cow pea red BW | ecosystem: Host-associated > Plants > Roots > Nodule | place: USA: California | collected... | reverse complement strand
CAAAACTAAGCATAATGCGTTAATTCAGAAGGCCAAATGCAGCGGATAACTTAAAAGGTATTAGCATTCCATGAAAAGTTTCTTATTTCCTGCTTGATCGGGCAGGTTCAGAGGCTCGAGTAGATGAATAACCATAAGACTTATAAGCCTCCCTCCACTGTCTTCTGCTGCTTTGTTCAAATGGGTAATACTGGGCATCCACATTGTTTCTACCAATAGGTCCATGGCGTTTCCTTTGGGAATTCCTCATTTCTTCTTCTGCGTCATAACGAGCCCGCTGCATCAATGGAATAATGACCAAATGAATACGTAGCATAATACTCTTAATTCCTTCTAATTATTATGCATAGAGCAAGCCTCTCAGCAACATATTTAGTTGAAAATATATAAAATACCTTGGCAGGATCTGACAGGACAGCATATGCCTCCCCAATTATTTTGAAAAGCCTATCAGCATCTCTTTGTACTTCTTCAGCAATTACCTTCCAAATTTGATCATCTCCGTTGTCACTTTTGGTCAAAGACTGGCCAGCCTACACAACAAGATAAAATGTCAAAAGATTGATTACTAATTAGTATGACCACCAAACAAAGTGCACAATTAAACAACCTTGTCCGGGTGGTGCCTAAGTGCAGCTTTCCGATAGGCCTTCTTGATTTCAGATATCGAAACAGATGGTTCAACTCCCCTGCAATCATAATGTCAGTTAGCTTATGTCCTTAAACAAATGATGATATTTCTCTACATACAACAAATAGGGTTTTAGCTGGCATTAGGTTTTCTCTGTCAGATGAAAAACAACTAGACAAAGAATGGTGTCAATTATAAACAGAAGTTTTATTCAGTACGATATTTGACTTTTAAACTGGGCCAATCATTATAAAATGATAAGATAAAGGAGTTTGATTATTACAAAATGAGGTACATATCGAGAGGGATCTCCTTTCTGGCTTCCTCTTCCACTTCAGACAGACGAATACGATTTTGTTTCAAATCATTAGATATTCCAAGCTGATTGGCATTGTCTTCCAATCCCTTACTGAGAAGACAGACAAGCCTCCTTAGATCACTGGCTGCTTGGGCATAATCTCTGATCATCTCATACAAAGTTGCACGTCTAGAAAGTGCCTGCAAGAATATGAAAACATTTTTCTCATACTTATCATATAAATGTAAATCCTAAATAAACAACTCCCTGAATAACAATTAAAAATAGATTTATTGAAGATGCAAAAAATTAATGTGTTACTACTCTATTACAGAACATAACACACTAAGCTAAGACTGCTACTCTCTGATAGATAAAAACACAGTTATAACATCTAGAAAAAACAATTATAACATGTCAATAGAAAAAAATGAAGTAACGGTTAAGGAGAGAAACCTTCAAATAATTTCCATCAAGTGCTATAGATAGACTGCAATCTGCAATAGCATCAGTTATTTGACCTAAAGCTTTATAGGCAGCTGCACGATTACAATAACAGACGGCTGCAAATGGACGGGACTCCACATTACATGACAAAGCAGATGTATAGTGTTCAACGGCTTCTGCATGCCTTCCAGCTTGAAATGCTGCATTCCCTGCAGTCTACATATGAATAGATTTACACCAATCCTAATCAAAAGCAATTTTTATGTCACAAGTGAACAAAATGAATTAAACTAACAAAACCATCCTAGAATATGACGTGAATGTGGCACTTCAATTGTTTTCTTTGTGATAGAATAGTTATACTCGAGAAGAGCATAGAAACACAAATGAAGAGGACAAACTATAAATTTGAAGAAAACTAGGGTAGTGTTAGTGTATGATGGGTGGTCAGATGGGTTTGAAGAAGCTATTGATGTACTTGGTTGTGTCAATCCAAACTCCAAAGTATAAGAACATATATATCTGTGGCTGTGTGCTTTACAAAAAAGTAAAAAAATCTCAAATAGAACAGTTTCAGTGCTTCCCTGAAAACCTAAAAATACATATAAAAAAAAGGAGCATGAGCAGAATGACAGTCACCTAGAGCAATAGCAAGCATTATCAGTATGATTGATGCAATAAATGCTTGTAGGTAAAAGGATTTATGCTGCTAATAAAAATTTCATTTTAAAAGTCAGTTGAGAACTCAATATGGTCCAAAAGACATACTAGAATAAAATAATATACTCAAGTAAAATAGCTAAAATAACAATTAGGTCACAAGACAAAGATAGAAAAGTATACTTTGAAACAGTGGAAATGTTAGGAATCGAGGTATTTAACAGACAAAAGGAATATAAATAATCAGCATAAAGATATCATGAAACACATGAGCTAACCTTATGATGCAAGGCCTCACGTATGAGAGCAGCTAGTGGTATGAGTGAATCCAAAACCTTGCTTCCACTCCTGCAGGGAGAGGATTTAAGGTGATGATAAAAAGGACCATAGCTATCAAATATTCACATTTTTATTTTCCCCTTTTCTTTTCGGTTTACATTTGATGAGGGACAGAGTAGGGTGAATGAGTCAGGTGTTTGTAATACGTACTTGTTTACGGCAGACATCTTTTCTTGTTGTTGCTCTAGCAAAGAAAGACCCTCTTCAAATTTTCCTAGGTGAAAGTAGGCTTTAAGCATCATTGAACATCGCCAAATTCTGAAGTAGAAACCTTTTGACAGTTGTGAATTATCCAGATCTGTGACTTGGCAACCAGCATCCAACGGACAGGTATTCTTCTCTGCAGAATCAAGGGTCTTGTCACACAGCTGAATCACCTCGTCATATCTACAAAGCTGATACGTGTAGCAAAAGTTATCCAACACAGACATAACTGGTACAAATTGTTGCACAAATAGACTCAAGCTGAATTTTGAGATAGTCGTATAATCATAACCTAAGCTTGGTGAAATTCCATTTTATTATAAAAAAGAGTCACTAACCATTAGCAGCGCCTCTGCTTTCATTTCGAGCAATTTTTCAGAGTATGAACTTATCATTAGTGCCTCATCAATATGTTCCAGTGCTCTCTCTGCATCAGTGGATGTTCGTCTTTGCAAAAGTTGAGCTGAATGATTGATCACATCTGATACTTTCTGTCATATGCATTAAAAATACTAATCAGTTCAGAATGTGAGGGACCAACATTCACATCACACACACATAAAAAATCATAAATTAAAAAATATTGGGATCTGGTTATGATGAATAGAGAAGAAAATGCAAAAAACATCAATAAAAGGTAATATATTTTTGTTCACTACATGAAAAAGTTTGTAAACATGTTCCTTGAAATGACCCCACCATTTTCAAAAATTATAACATCATTAGCAAATCAGTCCTGGCCTGGCCATTGAATTTTTGACAGGGTCTGTGGATGTGTGATAAATCTTTACATATTTTTGCATTTCGATCCCAATACATAAAACATTTTTTCTCATTTTGTTCCCCTCAAGAAAGAATCTTTTAAATTAGTTCCAACACATGCATAAACATAATGTGAAGGCAAAAATAAGGACCATGCAATAAAACAGAAAGAATCCACTACAATCAAGGTTATCAAACTCGAGAATCTACTAACTCGTGGAAGGTATGTAAACTTGATTCGTAAACCAAACTCGTAAGAGTCTATTTCATGCAAAAGTTAAAAAAAAAATTATGATACCAATTCCACATTCATGAATCGGTAAAGAAATTGAAGTCAGTCCCAATATAAAATTAAAACTGAAGCATAAAATTAGTACAGAATCCATATTAAATTGAAGCCACAAAACAAAAACAAGCTCTAAGCAAAATCGAAGACCCAAAATTGAAAACAATACCCTGAATAAATCAAAGACCCCATATTAAGAATAGTACCCTAACTAAATCGAGGGACAAAAATGTTTCTCAAAAAGCAAGCCCCAAATTGAGAAGCCTCTTCAAACAAAGAAACTAGCTGAAGGAGGAAGAGGAGGAGACGGCAAGGTGACTCAAGGTGAGATGACGCAATGCCACAACGAGAGCAGAATGTGAGAGCAGCGAGGGCAGAATGCAATGACAAGTCAAAGTGAAAGGACAGGAGAGGTATTGGTGATGTTGACGAGATTTGAAAGGCCAACGTTTCGTAAGAAGCGTGAAACCAAAATCGTGTGTAAACGAAGTGACCCAGGTCGTTTTGGCTTTTTTTCCCTAACCCGTTCACTCAACCTCTGACTTGCGAGTTTGTACCAAGTCCAATGAGTTCGTTTGCGTCTGGTCCAAGTTTGATCAAAAAACGAGTTTACACACAAGTTCACTCGTGAGCCCCCATTGAACTCATAAACTCAAGGGTTTACAGGTTAACCCTAGAGTTTGATAACCATGATTGCAATTATATATACATAATAAATCAGAGAAAATTTTACCAATATCTTTGACCCATAAAATTAAGACGGCCAACTAAAAAGAGGACTTCCACATTGTGTGTGGGTTTCTTTTGTAATGCGAATCGGGGAAAATTAACCCGTGTTTACCTCTCCCACTCATTCATTTCCCTAAAAAGTTTTAATATGTATATTTGTGCCATTATTTTGATCATTTTTCTTTATTCTCTGTTCTTTGTAACGTAATTATTGTTTATGTGGATTTTCTACGGGAGTTTCATGAATGATAGTTGTTCATATTATAATAAACATAAATTTTCTGAATCTTCTATTATAATTTTCCATGCATGGTGGTAGAAATGAAAGAAGATAAAAATCCAAAATGCCGTCACCAGAAATTGCCTCCAGCAGTGGTGAAAGTCAGTTAAAGGAATTCTTGGGATGGGATGGGAGGTAGATAGTGGAGGAGTAGGAAGACACTATTCAGCGTGTGAAAGATGTAGGATATGTGTGATATGTAGACTAATCTAATGGTTCAATGATACTGGTTCAGCGTAGACCACCTTTAAAGGTGGTCCATAGTAGCATTCACCATATACATACACACACACACACACACTGAAACTGATTACATGTACTTTAAACCCTTGAAAGATTTACTGTAGAAGGGTAATGATAAATTCCATGTCAAACCAGTTCAGTCTAACATGCTCTAATTTCAACTCATTGCATGTGCAGCTTGTAGCTAATTAAAAACATTAACCAAAATATCAAGTTATCGGTCAAAAATATATTATTATCAAACCTGTGCCTTTTGTAAGCCATCAGAGGCTTCCACAGCAATTTTTCGATCAACACAAATATCAGTTCCCGATTGCAAGCATCTTTTAAAATTCTGTGATGCACCTTCAACTTCCCCCAGAGCAAGGTAACAACTAAAACAAGAATGAAAACAAAAGGACTTCAGGTACGCAATCATCAATCACGATACATGAAACTTTAGACATGAGGAACAAGTATGATAATGCTAGACACTAAAATGTATTTCCTGGTATGCCTTCCTGTTATTGATAAAATGTATTTCCAAATTTTTAAATAGTAATCAAGCATTAGATGCTTAACAAGGGCCGTATGGATTTTAGAAACATTTTCTATTTTCAGTTTAATTACAAAAATACCACCACTATGATTTAACTTGTTTCCTGTTTTCAATCATTTGTATAGAAATCGTGAAAACATTTTTTTATTGTTTAAAAACAGGAAACAAATTGAAAAAATATGACATTTTGTAATTAAAAGTGAAAGCAGGAAAAAACAAAATCTAACCAAATGACCCTTAATGTTTTCGCACACTTTCAATGGCTCTGTAGCTAGGTCCATTCCTTTTTACATCATTATCATTTACACGCAGCTTCCCACTAGTATTATATCTACTAAGGTTGCACTCATCCCGCATGAAACTGAAAATTCATACAACTTAAATCATTGTGTAGAAAGGGAGTCTGAAGAAAGAGTGTAAACTTACTTTGCAGCTCTAAGTTGCACCTTCAGAAAATTTGGATCAATCTCATCGGCCTTCTTACAATCTTCTAGTGCATCTCTCATCCTACCAAGAGACATGTGTGTGGCAGCAAGGTTGCTGTAACATAGCAGCAAAGCCCTGAGACAGTTACGAGATGCTTCTGCTTGAGATACACAACTAAGTCCTTGTTTGTAACAATTCTCAGCCGCAGAAAGATCCCCCTTTTTATAGGCTTGATTTCCTCTGACATAGAGCATATTCAGTATAGTGAATGAGGGTTGCAACTTGCAATGTTGGTAAATTATTATGCCAAAATCATTTCAACGTTACTCAACAAAAATCCATTTCTGTGTTTGCAGTAAACATTGGTATATTGTACTCTATTTCAGTATACAAATCAGAAGCAATTGTAAAAAGCCAAGCCTTACACAACAAGCAAGTGACTGAAAAATTAGTAATGGAACTATCAAATATACATACTCACCGAAGCCTCCACTTTTCACAGGCTTCTTGAGCAGCAACACTTGCAGCAGAAATAGAAGCAGAAGTCTCCTTTAACCCCTTCTCATTCTCATCAGAATCACTTGTTTTGGGCTGAGAAGGGGATACCTTGGGCTTTAAACCTTGCCCTAATGCGAAAAGAGATGAAGTTCCAGAAAATGGAGTAAATGCCACGGTAGATGATGAATAAGGAACCTTTATGCTTGGTGAGTAGTTGTGAGAATCGAGACCGACATTTTTCTTTTTGTGATGTCGTTTTGGACTACATGATTGAGCTTCAGCTGAAGAAGCAGCAGCGAACGTGAAGCCAGACTCACTCGCTCTGCTTGAACTCATAGCACTACCGACATTCACCATTCTATCAATATGGGCTTCGGTTTCTCCTGATACACCAGCCGCGTCACTAGTTATGTCCACTTGATCATTGGCAGACTTAAAGCTTTTAGTTTCAACCCCAGAAATTGACTCATTCTTTGGGATTTCAACATAACTATTTGCACGTATTTGATCCGGGTTTGTGTCTCTGAAGGCAACATCACCCTTATTTATATTCAAACTCTCTGTTGCGGCAATTAGATCTTCGTCGATGGGATCAACAGATGATGTTGCCGAATCATCAACTACGGGGTTCTTATCCACACTACATAACTCGTCGGATGTCAAAGAACTTTCCCTGGACCTTTCATTTTCAGCAAGCTTTTCCTGATATGGCGACACATCCATCGGTGAACCCTGTAGTTGGTCTTGGGGAACACTTTCCTTCGAAGCAAAACCCTCTCCATGTCCATGCCATCGCTGGGTTGTGCTGAAATGCTTCAGATTTTCTCTACTTCTATTCATCCTCATTTTGCTACTTTTTTGCTTAAGTTTACCCTCTTTGCCGACTTTTGATGCGGGTGTTTTAAACTCAACAGAAGACAAGCCTGAACTATCTTGCTTACCAGTAAACACAAATCCCCCATTCTTGCTCACTCCAACAGGCTGAAAGGACATAGAAGACGAAGCCGACGCAGCACTTTGTGACACTCCACTATCTTCAGAAATAACTTGAGCACCACCACCACTAGCACCTCTTCGGTCAATTGCCTCCACAAAAGGATCGCGCAAATTCGGTTCTGCACAATCCTCCTTCTTCTCCTTAACTAGGTTTAACTTCTCAAATTTCTCCGACAAACCCGCTCCCATTTCATATTTTCCAAACGTAGTCACATTCTCCAAACTAGGTTTAGCATCAAGTTTACTCTTGCGAACATTACTACCAACAGAGTCATTCACATTCAGATTCTTCAATTGACATAAAACTTCATGAGTTGAGTTCTCAGTAGCAGCATTATTACCTCTTCCTTTCTTAATGTTCAATTTCTTCCTCGGGTCATTCCGTAAATCCGATTCGTTAAAACCTGTTCCACCTTCGTTTACAATCTTCAACTTGCTCATCTGTTCAGAGACCGAGTTTCCGTCAACACGCGAAGAAGTATTAGTGGCGAACACGAACTCACCGTGGCGTGCGGCGTCGAAATCTTCGCCGATTTTGAGATTCTGGAATCGATCGCCGATTCCTGCAGCAAAATCGGGGTTCGCAAATGCAGCATTGGCGGCAGCTCCGTTGCGAAATGGATTGAAAGCGGGGGCGTTGTTGGGCTTCCGAACCTTGACGAATCTGGGCCGGGATATGCCCGAAACGGAAGAGGTGCTACTGAACGTGAAACCTGAGGTTGAGGTCGTCGCGGTCGCGTTCGCTTTTGGATTCGGAAACCTATTATCGTCACTGACGTTGGGCGATTCCATTGGTTGGTTCGGTCGTTTTGGATTTTCGATAATCCAAATCAAAGGACGGAGGAGGTGGCGCTGCCCTAGTGAGAGGGAGCAAGTCGCCGGAGACGACGCGTCGGAATCATCGGAGTAGTGATTGAATCGACGATTCTTCTTCGTCGGGTTTCAGCAATCATTGGAACGCAACAAAATATGTTTGCTCTAAATTCAAAATTAATGGCAACTAATAATTAATGATTTTTTCTTTTCTTTTTTTTTCTTCCACTCTCTTCTCTTCTTTAAAATACAAATATGAAAACGTGTGCTCTAATTGTATAAAGTCTTGTTGTGGACTTTTTGTGATGAAACAGAAAGAAAGTGTTACATTTCCTTACACTTGTGCAACATCCATAAACCCTCTATTAATAATATCTTATTGAAAAGAAAAAAATACATACACACACTGTTAATATCTCAACTAACCCCAAAATTTTGAAATCTAAAACTTAATAACAATATTTGACATTGATTTTAAAAAAACACATTTTGGGGCGTATGATTATTAATAGGGAAAATAATTATAATGATTACTTACAAAAAAAATTAATTTTTGTTGTATTATATACATTTAAATAGTTTACTTGACTGTTTTATTTTACTTTATTCAATCGTGAAAATTAACTGCATTAGATATCATGTGAAGTTTGGTATTTTTTATATTTAGGTAATATTTAAATATTTATGTATTCTTAAGGTAAAAAAGTTATATTATTAAATTATTATAAATTTCTTTATTTTAAATTTAAATTACTTATTATAAACAAAATGTATTGTATAGTAATTTGGAGTTAAATATATCACTGTAATATTCATTATGACACTCAATTATTATTATTAAACTCATTCTGAAACATTTCTTATTATACACCAATTTTACATTTAATGCATCATACATTATTTGTAGTTCCAATTAGTTACTCAAAAGGCAAGTTCAAAACAAAACTAATATTAATTCATTCATGTTTTTACCAACCTAATTCAATTAATTTCTATTCCAAATATTTTAACAAGTATGAGTATGTTATAAATTATCATATTTTCAACATATACCAAAATTCAAAATAATTGGAATGAGGCAAGTTGACCTTATATTATTCATTTCATTCCGTAGAAAATTAATAAAACATCAAATATTTGATTTTTTTTAACATATTTTTCCTTTTTAATTTTATCCCTTAATAAATAAACTCCCTTTTTTTTCATCGACATCTTTACGCCCATAATGGTAATATTGTGTGGATTTTTTTTCCTAATCTTATGAATTTCATTTTCATAATTTTAATAAGGTTTAAATATGATTTGGTATCTTGACTCTTAATGAAAAATAGAATTAGCATTTATTTGAAACTTTAATCTAATTTAGTTTATTAATCTTGTAAATGTGTCAATGAAGTCATTTAAACTAAATTTTGTTGAGTTTATTTGATATTTCAAACACGTTGTTTATACTGTTTGATACATTTTTATATGTTAACTAAGAAACTATCTTTAAACGTGTTTGAAACATCACACATATTTAACAAGATTTTGTTAAAAATATTAAATTCACGCATTTATAGAGTTGAAAGACTAAATCAGACAAAATTTTTAAATATGGACTAATTCTAATTTTCATTGAAAATTAAGAGACAAAAAATATATTTAACCCTTTTAAAAATGATCCTATTATTTCTTATAATTGATTATCGGATGATTTATTTTAGATAATTTGATTTAGATGTCTAGAGCATGATTTATAGAATGGTTTTTTTTAGTGGAATTTTCAAAATCAAATTTCTAGAACACCTAAAATGTATTTTAAAATAAATTTTGGGAATATAATTTTTGGAACAAATTTTTTAAAACCGATGAAATATATTTTGGAACAAGCTTTTTAGAATTGAATTCTCAAAACAAGCTTTACAACGAATTCTTTAAAATAAACTTTATAGAAAAAAACGAAATAAGTTTTGGAAATAATTTATTGAAATGAACTTTTTCCGCAATCCATTCTCTCTTCTTTTCCATATGAGACGGTGATGACGATAGTGGCAGCAATCGTGGTGGTGGGTGTGATGAAGCTGGACATTTTAGTTTTAGTAGAGGGTGCATTTATTATTGGTGAAGGTGCAGGAAGAAAAACCTTATGGGAGACTTTCAAATAGAGGTGTTCAGTTTGGGCTCAGTAGAAGTAGTGAGGTTATTTGAGTGGTGAGGAATTCTTTTTGCACCTCCATTAAGTATGTTAAAGACACAATTAACCCTAGACATCTAGTTTCACTGTCTCCATTGGTTTTTGTTCGTGATTATGTGATCTAAAATTTTGTTGGATTGTAGAATTCAAAAGTATTTTTTGACGTATTAGTAGTTTCTAGATTATAATTTGAAATAGATTTCTAGATTTGAAAGTTACCTCTTTTATATTATACAACCGGAAAATCATTCCAAAAGTCTATTATAAAAAATATGTAATCTAGAAGTGAATTTTCGATTCAAAAGTCTATTTTGTATTGTACTAGCTTTTTTCTGCAATAAGGACAAAGTATAGATTTTAACATTTATCGGATGCATGAGGTTTGATACGTTGGTAAAGGAGAATACATAAAACCTACGATCTCAACCATAATAATACGAAGAGGTGTGATATATGTTGGGAAAGGAATCATTTGAAAATACACTATTTCTATTTTCACTTTTTCAAGCAAATTTAATTTTACAGTATGATAAAATAAATGATGTAGCTGTATGTATAAAAGTCTTAGCAAAAGACGGCAATTTTGACACATTACGGGTCAATACATGATAACAATACAGACTAGGTAGTGCTATTTTAGCTGATTACAGATTTACACACGCACGGAACTAGCACCAAATAACTGAACCTGTTTTAATTTGACTGACAACGATGATAACGCGCATGTGTATACATTTTGTAAATATGCGTGATATTATATTAGTAGGTGATAATACTATAATATTATTAAGTTAATATATGAATTAAAATTATATTTATTAAAAATAGAGTGAAATATATTAGAACAGATAAAAGATTAATCATTGAGAAATAAAGAAAAAGAGAAGAAGCATAGACATTCGATTTTATAAAAAATTTGTAAAAGTAATGGTCAATTTTTAAAAATTTAATAAATTATTATATTTAAAGGGTAAAATCGATATTTTTAAAAAGGGAATCCCCTTTATATATTGTTATAGATAAATAATTTCAAATTTCATCTACACCAGCTTAATGTTATTTAAAGACACTGATATTTTAACATTACATTTTTTTTATTATCATTTGATATTACTATTCATTATTATATTCACTCTATCTTTATTCTGAAAATAAAAAAGTTAATATTTGTTAAGAATATTTTATTTTTCTAAGAGTTGTCAAATAGTCTCAAATAACTTTTTTTAGGGTTAAATATGTTTTTGTCCCTTAACTTTCAGTTAAATTTGGAATTAGTCTTTCTTTGAAACTTTAGTCCAATTTAATCCCCCAACTTTATATCTGTGTAGATTTAGTTATTCTAACCAAATTTTATTAAGTGTATTTGACGTTTCAAACTCGTTTCATATAGTTTATTAGTTAACATTGAAACGAAAATATGGAAAATGATGTTAACAACTCAACTACTATATGGAAAATCGTTTGAAATGTCAAACAAATTTAGCAAAATTTAGTTGAAATGACTAAATCTAAACATTTAAAAAGTTAGAGGACTAAATTGGACTAAAGTTTCAAAAAAAAAACTAATTCCAAATTTCACTGAAAATTGAAAGACCAAAAACATATTTAATCTTTTTTTTTATTATCATTAAGTAATGTTTCCTTCGAAGAGAATGAACAGTGTAATCAAACATGTATTTCTTAAGTAACAAATTAATATAAATTTTAATCTAAAATCTTAAACTAATGAGTTTATCGTTAAAAATTCAAAAATAGATTTAATTTACACATCAATTAAAAGTAATAAAGTTAAACATCATAGATCCATTCTGTTTAATATTTTAGATGAGTAAGAGCGATCCTTTATGTAAATTACACTCAAGTCTCTCTTTCCGATATATTATTTCGTCGTATCTTTTTCTTTATACGAAGTTAAACGTTTTTATGTTTTTACTCAGGACTTAGAGTCTAATACAGTACAATGAATGCAAAGTGAGGCTCCTAGAACTTGAGGATAAGAAGAAGAAACAAAAACGAGTGACGTTTGGGGTTGATTTGTGGCTACGGGAACGTTTGGGTGACGTTGATAATAAGGGACCTATTCTCACAGATATTTACGTATGTTTCTTAAGAATGTTCAAAGCCATCAGCGAATAAACCTGTGTCTTAACTTAAGGAAATTAGATTGCATTAAAAGTGAATACATAACTAACTCATTATTAATTATATATCGTTTTTGTTTTTCTATGGAGTGATTGACGGGGCCACGAAAAGTCTTGCATGTAGTAATCCAACTTCTCCCGACTCTTCACCACATTTCTTCTATAAATAGTCCATGATTGTGGAGCAAAATATATACCTATCACTTAGTGTTTGAGAGCTTAGTTCATACATAGTTTTGTGAGTGTAATCAATTTTTTTAGTTCTTCTCAAGAGCCATGTCTGCCACATTGCTGCTGCTTCTTGCAGTATTATCTTCCACTGCAGTGCTACTTACTGGTTTATATTTCTTCTCTCTTTATTTTCAAACATATATATATATATATATATATATATATATATATATATATATATATATATAT
>Ga0099823_1005232_pt1 | contig 12890 bp, 3 predicted proteins | sample CowpearedBW_FD_76831 | JGI IMG/M metagenome (GOLD analysis project Ga0099823, IMG submission 76831) | Root nodule microbial communities of legume samples collected from California, USA - Cow pea red BW | ecosystem: Host-associated > Plants > Roots > Nodule | place: USA: California | collected... | reverse complement strand
CTATATTGTTAATTAATTTGTAAAATGGAAAATATATTTTAGAATAGGATGATTTTCGATTTATTAAATTTCAATTATTTTAAATATTTAATTGTAGAAGAGTATATTTTTGTTCTAAAAGCCTACTTTGAAAGTAGCAGAAATTAATAATTATTAATTGAAAACATTTTAGTTGCATCCCTGTCGCATCTTCAAGTCCTTTTTCAGTTATTTGAAATTTGAACATCAAAGACTTTTCATGTATGAGATTCCATTTAGCACTTACATTTGTGCATCATAAAAAGGGTTGAAAGAAAGGGCATATAGAATAAACATGGGAGAATATAGCATGAGCCCATACAATATTGGCTTTCTTGACAATATTCTTCTTCAATTCAACCTCCTATTGCCCAACGTTGCGTCCAGATTAACTTCTTTACTTTATTCATAGATAATAAACTAAAGCAAACCTGTTAGACGAATCAGAGCTGGTCCAAAGTCAGAATACTACTCTTCAAATTTAGGTTCATTAACAAAAAAAAAGTTCATTGGCATAAAAGTATTTGTTATTAGCTTTTATAAAAATGAAGTCATATATATTAGTAAAATAAACTCAGCATGGCACTTTGAGTAAAGTTTTCTTTAAATTTATTTTAGATATTGTTAAATTATCAAGGAAAGGAAAATATAAATAATTCATTGAATCAAATATGTACCGTTTATAGAAAAGCAAAGGCAGTATATTATATATACTAACAAGATGAAGACAAATGGAACAAAATAACATATGTTGACAAAAAATAATGAACATCTTTCTTCAATAAAAGATTTTGATGATGATGACTTATGAAAAAATATGGAAGACTTGATGATAATACATGAAAACTAAATAAATGTTTCAATTCAAGAAATTAATTGAAGATTTAAGAATTTAATTATTTAAAGTCTTGTAATATGTGTATGTTAGTTGAGATAGTTAAATTAGTAGATCAATAATCAAAAAGACAAAATCCAAACAATAGAACACCAAGAGAATTTTATTTATTTTCAAAATTTACTGGAATAATCGATTATTCTTAATAATAATCAATTATCTCAGTTAAAACTGATTTTGGAAAAAAAACCTTTGTGATAATCGATTATCACTGTGAGAAAAACATATCCTACGATCGTTCAATCTTACCAGATATTACTTACCAGCATAACAGCTATAAAAATTGCTTATTTGCATTTCTGATTATCAAAAATGCAGCAAGCCCTCTCTTGAATATAGTTTTTCAGCAATATATGAATTTGAATCTATTAATCCATGATTTGATGAAATATTTACACTGTCAATAAATTCTAATCGAATTCAAAAACAAAAGAAGAAAGTAAGTGCCAAAGAACAAAAAACAAGGAAAGGAATAAAAATAAATAATTAAATTAAAAATGAGTGTTCTAACAATGATACTCAAAATTTCTCAAACAACTCTATGCTATCAGAATGAAAAGATTCAACACATTTCAAAGTTGAGAAGGTAGCATAGGGTTTTGCTGAAGTGATGATCACTATCTGTTCCATTCATTGTTTGCAGTGTATCTGGGGTTGGCACTGTTCACTTGACTATATACCTCTGGCTTTATGGTGCTTGCAAATGCATTCCAACCTAGAAGGTACGGCACGATATACTGCATAGAAAAGCAGCAAAAGTACAATCAAAATATGAATCAGATTGCATAAAGAAAATTTAGATTCATTCAAGAAAAAGAAATGTTGTACAACCTCCTGTTCCTAAATGATATATCACTTTATTCAATAAACATAACCAGGCACTTTTTATTCCAAATTATAATAGGATCATGACAATGAATATTCAACTACTAGAGGAAAGAGAGAGAATGAGAAACCATACATTGAAAATTGACCTTAAAACTGCTAGCTGTGCTCTTGTAATAGGGAGATAGATGTTTTCCTCAATTTCCTCCATGTTCGCAGGTTTTTTATAAACACCTTAGGAAATTGACATAACAGAGTCAGAACTGAAGTAAATATTTGCAGAATTTAATATTTTTCCTTTATATTTCAGGTATTGGCTTAAAAATGGGTAAGCAAAATTATTCCTTAAAGTGAGAACATCAAGACTAATTGCTGTTAAAATATTGCATTACTAAGATTCGAGTAGAAGTTTACACAAAACAGTGAACTGAATCAATATAAGTGCACTGCAGAGTATCCCAACAACTTCAAGATGGCAGGAAAGTAAAATCAAATTGACACAATAACAGCAACAGAAGTTTATGAATAAAGAAAATTACTTAAGCTAAATGAGTGACCAGTAGCATCCAGAAGTGGTTCCACCTTCAAAACTTTTCTGACTTCAATTCCATTGCTGCATAACAATACAATTTTCAAAATGCTTTAAAAGATGATATCACAGCAGTCATTACTTATGGCATAACACACAAAAAAAAAAAACGAACTCAACAGGTGCAGAGGACACTCATGTAGTTATTTGTTAATACAGATGAATCCACAGAGAAAGAAAATACCTTTTCGCCTTAGAAATCTTACGAAAAAATTCCCAAGACTCCATTGCACCAAGGCTAATTAGAGTCCCCATTTCACTTACCGAAAGTGAGAATACCTGCATTCAAGCAAAGTGAAACATTACCTCATGTTCTATGTTCAACAGAATCATAAATTCCAATGAAATCACATTGCTTTCCTTCAATGGACGGCTGTTACAAATCCCACACATCAAAAGCAAGAAAAAAAAAGAAAGAAATGAAGTAAACACAGATGTTTGTATTATTCTGTTAATGAAAGCAGAATACAGAAGGATAACAAATCCCACTGCCCAGAGCTATGCTCCTCTACAGCAACACAAGCAGTTCCTCCCCTTTTTACCAAAATCCCTCTCCCTTAACTAACAGCAAAACCGAATACAAATAGGATTTCCATTCACCAAAATATCCTTCTCTTTGATCTAACTGCTTTGTCCCAAAGTCATGCCACCTCAACCATCCGATTCTTCTTTCTCACATACACTTTTCCCCATCTAGTCTTACTACCTTTAAGGCGTAGTGGTTCATGGAGCCCACTCATTCTTTAGGCCTCATCAGGGGCCTTGTGGGAAGCCCACAAGTGGTCTTATTTAGAGAAGGCCAGAGAGAAATTGAGGCATAGTGCATTGCAAGATTTGACATTAAACATGAGCACACTCCTTGCATATGTCATTATGGGTAGTTCTAACAACTACACTGTCTCATAGGAACAATGAAATCATATCTTTATTTTTTTTCTCAAAGAACGGATAAAAAACCAATCGGTTGAACTGGCAATGGCAAACATACAGAAGCATCAATGCAATGAATGATGAGTAGCTTCTTGTTAGTGATAGGATGGCAAGAGAAAAGAGACCATATATAAAATTTATTATGTACTTGATAATGTCTAATTCAAGTCTCGTTCAAAAACAAAAATTTAAACTTCCTTAATTTAATTCATTTCAGCTTTACATAACGGCCTTGTCCTGAACTTCTTCTTCAACTTCAAGTTTCAGACTTAAGTCCAACCACTGCACCGCTTTCTCCCGATACATTATTTTTTTGTTTAACACCACCTCTAATTTGTTACACACAACAAATTAATTGTCAGCATTATCCATTTAATTAGCATAATTTTAAACTAATCAAAACTCAAGTTTCACCAAAGTGAAACACAAAAAGATGGCATACCACGTAGCCTCTAAGTAACCACTCAAACCGATGTCAACAACACATTTGTACATTTGAAGAGCAAAAACATACTAATCTTGAACCACCTAGGCAAGACCCCTAAAGTATAACAAATGGGAGCGTATTTTCCAAGAAATCCAAAGTTCCTAAAAACAACACTCCCCACTGTCTTAATCTAAATTTATTTTAAACAAGATCTAATGAGAAATTATTACTTGTCTAGGATCACCCTGGTCAGGTCACATGTAATTGAGTGTTGTTAACTCTCTTCCGTAAATTGAAAATCTTTTATGTGACACGAATATTCTTGGGGATCATGCACACACGGTGGTCTGGGACAATATACTAATTTTTCCAGTCCAACAGGTTGTATTTATCCACACAATGCATTAATGGAGTTGGTGTAGCACACTCACAAGAATACATAACAAGTCCTTATATTTTAGAGAAACCAAAACATTAAGTAGACAGAAATGCCCAAGCACCTCTCGGACGCTCACTTATTTTAGCAAGACACCAAACCTACCTTAGTAAGGAAAGTTAACGAAAATGTAAAAGACTAACATAACAGTAGAAAGATTTAACATCTCCACCACATACATGTGTCTTCTAAATTACTCATTAAAAAGATAAGGTAATATTATCTGTTGGAATAAGCATTAAATATAGTTAGGAAGTAGTTGTATTGGGAAAATATTATTACCTATTAGTCATACCTGTCTTTGTACCGAAGTATCTATGATTGATCTTTGATCTTCCCTATACACATTGTATCAGAATCCTATCAATATAAAAAAGGTGAATCTTTCTCTGATCCAGAAATATATAGAAGATTGATTGGAAAGCTTATTTATCTTAGTATTACTAGACCTGATCTATTCTTTGCAATTGGTGTAATTAGTCCGTTTATGCAAGATCCTTGCGTTGACCATTGGAATGTTGTCATGTGTATCCTAAGATACCTCAAAAAATCTCCAAGACAAGGTTTGTTATATGAAGATAAAAGGTAATACTCAAATCTTTCGGTATTGTGATGCCGATAGGGCAAGATCCCCAATGGACAGACGTTTTACTACGCGATATTGTGTTTTCCTTGGAGGAAATATTGTTTCTGAGAAAAGTAAGTAACAAAATGTAGTCGCTTAATCAACAACTGAAGCTAAGTATAGGGCAATGACATCTCTTACTTGTAAAGTTATATGGGTGAAACAATGCCTTCAAGAACTTACCTTTTGTAAGATTCAGCGAAGATGTATTGTGACAACTACATAGCTCTCCATATTGCTTCCAATCCGGTGTTCCATGAGAGAACTAAACACATTGAAATTAATTGTCACTTCGTACTAGAAAAATTGTTTTCCAAGGAAATTTGTACCGAGTTTGTTGGATCCAATGATCAACTTGCAGATTTGTTAACAAAATCATTAAGGGGATCTTAAATTGATTTTATTTGTTCCAAGTTTGGTACATACAACTTGTATGCTACAACTTGAGGGAGAGTCTTAGAATAAGCATTAAATATAGTTAGGAAGTAGTTGTATTGGGAAAATAGTAGTACCTATTAGTCGTACCTATCTTTGTACCTAAGTATCTATGATTGATCTTTGATCATTATCCCTATATACATTCTTTCAAAATCCTACCAATATAAATATGAGAGCATATGAGGAGAGTTTTGAAGCTCCCTCAATTTAATCTTAAATATAGTCTCTTTTATTTATCTCAATTTTATCTTACCATGGTTAAGGAACCTAAAAAGTGGACTAAACAAAAATTTCAGTATCTTAATTATAATATTGTTTTTACAAAGACATGAACCCCATGCCAGTTACCTAATTATTAGACTCAGTAAGAATATTAAGTTACCTGCTTTTGGTTCCAATCATATATGGATTCTTCAGTACCAACCGAAGGAGCAAACTGGAGCAACATATAACCATCCCTAGACACCCCAAACGCCCCAGACTGCAAAAACAAAAACCAAAGCCGTCTGCCATAACTAAGCATTTCACTCACTCACATTAAAACACACAAAACACCAGAATCTCAGATATCAGAGCATACAGCTTTTGATTCAAAATCCGGAGGTCTAGGAGTCAAGGTGAGCACACCCCTCGCTGTATAAACGGAGTAATCTGCGAACACCCTTTGCGGCAATTCTGCAACTGAAAACACAAACACCCATTATTCCACTTCGAGTCTTCAAAGAAAAATGATGAATTTTGGAGTTAAGTTGAAGAATAAACCTGAAGGATATTGTGGCAGTGGTGGGAATGGTTCCATGAGGTTGGAGTGGTTACATCTGACAGAGAGTGAAGTTGGAGAAATGAAAGAAGAGTTCCGATTCAAAGGAACAATGAATTTGGGAGGAACCAAAGAGTGGAAGGGTAGTGAGAGGTGTTTTAAGGGGTGAGCGTGAACAATGTGGGACATCTTGTTCTCCTTAATCTCCTAGTCTTCTCAGCTGAGACACACACAGATATATATTTAAATTAAACCCACATATCTATATTATATTTTATATAAATATGTATAATTTAATAATTAAATATCGTATAATTATAATATTATATTTAATATTTATAAAATATTAGTTTATTGATACATTATATTAGTCATTATTATAGCATAGTAATTATCTTTTATAGAATTATATTTACAAATATATTTTTAATAGTATGAATAATGTTTTTTTTTACATTAATTAAATAAAATATAATTAAATCTTAAGGACGGTGTGTTGTTTATAAATAATTTTATTTTCCTTACATACTTTGCTAGATTGAAAAGGGTTATGTATATATACTCAATTTAATTAAATTTGTAAAACTCTTTTGAACGAGGGGCTTCATGTCTCCTTCTTCTTGCAGCTACTGTGGCAAAAGCTCATTCATCCGCGACGATGAATCTGGCGCGTTGATATGTTCTTCTTGCGGTTGCGTTCAGCAATTCGACCAATTTGAAGCCCAAATCGGCGGCATCGATGGTCCCCAGGGTACCTTCATCCATGTCGGCACCGCCGGTTCCGGCAGCGTATACTCTTACAGAGAGAGGAAACACTTTGCCGCAAAAAGCACCATCGAGGAAGTAACCTACAGTCTAGGGTTATCTTCCAAGAACGGTGACGTCAGGAGCATGGTGAACACCGTCACCGATGGTGAGTTTGGCCAGGGCGAGTGGTTCCGCGTGCTCGTAGGCGCGTGCGCGTATGTTGTCATGCGGAGGGAGGACCGACCCTTGCCCATGGCTGAGGTTGCCTCCACGGTGGGGTGCGACGTGTATGAAATTGGTAGGATGATTCAGCGTGTTGTTGATTTTTTGGATCTGAGACCTGATTTTCCCGAGTTTGACATTGTGCATTCGTTGGAACGGACAATTAAAAATTCGAGTCTTTTTTCCTCTGTTGAGAGGGGTGTGATTGAGAGGATGCGGAAGCAGGGGGTGTTTTTGATTCAATGTGCGGTGAAGTGGTTTTTGAGCACTGGCCGCCGGCCCCTTCCGCTGGTGGTGGCGGTGTTGGTGTTTGTGGCGGAGTTGAATGGGGTCGTGGTGGTGATGGAGGAATTGGCTAAGGAGGTTCATGCTAGGGTTTCGACTTGTAGGCTTAGATATAAGGAGTTGCTTGAGACGCTTGTGAAGGCTGCGCAGGTGTTGCCTTGGGGTAAGGATGTTACTGTTAAAAACATTATTAAGAATGCGCCTTTGGTGATTCGGTATATGGAGAGGAAGGTTATGTTGAATCCTGGGAAGGCTCAGGAGAAGAGGAAGGGCCTTGATCAAGCTGCGGTGGACTTGGAGGATGTGGTTGCTGAATGCTTGAGACATGACAATGAATTTGAATACGGCGTTGATGGTGTGACTTCGCGTAAGGATTTACAGTATTTTTCGTTGGAGAGTAAAAGTGTTGGGCATGCTGACAGGATGCAGATTTCCACTGAATGCTTGTCTGTGATGTATAAGAAGTTCTTAGATCAAAATCGTTGTGCTGAGCCATTGAGAGGGAGTGGAAATGCTCGGAAAAGGTTTATTTTTCAATTTGATATTCTGGAGTGTAGGGAGTGGTGGGATGGAAAATCTGAATTGAGCAAGAAGCTTATGCTTAAAGAACTAATGGAGAAGGATGTTGGTGTGGATACAATGCCGCCATCGTTTGTCAATGGTCTGTTGAAATGTAAAATCAGGAAGGAGAAAATCAATGCTGCTAAGTTGCGCATAAAACGAATTATGCAACCATTAGATGCTAATCTGGGTGATGTTCCTGTCCCTTTAGATAGCTCTTGTCCTGAAAGAAGGAGGAAGAGAAAAGGAATGGTAGTGGACGATGTTGATTGGGAAGACCTTATTATTGAGACCCTTGTTCTTCATCAAGTAAAAGATGAGGAAATTGAGAAGGGGCATTACAATACCTTACTGGATCTACACGTGTTCAACTCTGGGATTGTATGAGAGGTTCGGATACAGAGGCATTCTGTGAGAAATTTCAGATATATTGCTATTGTAATTGTCAATTTTGTCCTAGACAGCCATCTAGAGCATATTTTTTGTTGCTGCAAGTTTTGTACGAACATCTTTTTTTGTATGAATGATGATGGCAATTTTGTTTGTTACTTTTTAACAATTCAGGGTCCTTAATGTACATACTTGATATCTGCACACAATGATGATTCTATATACATTTTATTTTGGTTCTGCTTTTACTATATTGCTGTTCAAATTTTAGTTACAGCTTATTTTTGGTCATGATAGAGTTTTGGAATATTCATTTTTAGCTAATGGTAGGGTTTGGGAAGATTTGTTTTCAAGCTCGTCTCTTTATCAGTGGCTGTTACCGTAAATGCCTGTGGTTCCCACGAATTTGGAAAGATTGTCTGAAACTGTTGCTACATATATTTATATAAGGTACTTGTATTTTAGTTTTTAATTCTATATTTGTATGTGTCATTTTCTTGACTAATGCAATGAACCTTGCACACTCAACTGGTGAGACTGTAGTTTATAAGTACTTATTTTTCTGTCTTTGTAGTTCTGTTTTACTCTTTTGGGTCATAAAATTGAATCTAAAGTAGGCTACCATTCAACTTAATGATGTGAAATGGCAAAATTCTGGTACTGTAGCAACATTCAATTGCTAATGGAAAAGGGTGAACATGAGAAAAAGAAAGACACGAGTGCTAGACATGATGGTCTATCAAACAGTCTTACAAGATATTTGTTGAGATTCAAGGGTTTGGGAATGCATGTGACAACAAAGCTTAGTGTTAGGGGCATTGGCTTTTGGGGTTTATGCAATATATTCTACCTTCGGCTACCTGTGACTTCAACTAACTAAATAGTTGTACAATATGTTATTCCTCATTAAAATAGCATAAACTTTATTATTTGGTTGCTGTTTGTCGAGCACGTAATTGAGTCACATTCACAACACTTTACCCATAAATCACTTTGTAGGAGAAGATATTATGTTTGTGTTGTCAAATTATAGCTTTAGCACTTTTATGACACACGACTTAAGTATGTTCAATGAATCTGAAGGATTGTATGTGACTTGCTAAGTTCTATTGGATCAGTTGGCTATGCTAAGGCCTTCAAATGAGTATTATAATTGTTAGGTAAAGAAAGGCTACGTTTGTATGTTAGTATGTTTGTTTGTTTGTTAGGAGCATGTAGCAGTGTGACTAAAAAAGCATGCTAATTGCTGATTAAAATTTGATGTTGCTGATGTAATTTGACTATTCTTTCATTTTGTCGAAATGCAATGTTTCTTCTGACCTGTGCCCTCGATTAGGTGGCCATGCATTTGAAAGCTTAAGCATTATCGCGTTATAAATTACTTGTGAATGAGGCAGGATATGTGGCATCTTCTTCCCATCCACCTTCATCATCTAGACATAATGAGACATAATGAGAATGAAGAAGATAGTGACCATATGGAAGATGATGATATTTAATATTTTATTCTCTAGTTATTATATTACTTTGATTTTAATTTTATATAATATATTATTTTATATAAAAAATTTCATTTGAATTTGCAGAGAGTACAATTTTTTTGGTTATAGGTACAACTTATTGGCAATGCAGGGAAGTTTTATAGCCATTTGATGGATGTGTGCGTTTAATTATTATTAGTGCTAGTAGTGACTCTTGAGTATTAAAAAACCTATACAATCGATTGCACTTGAATTTTATGACATTTGAATTTATTCATGATTATGGCAGGTTATTGAAATATTGGAGGCAAAGTTGGAGCACTGATAAAGCATAAGGCAGTTACTAGAACTGTTCTGTTTAAAACTTAGAAGCAACGATATCCTACTTGTTCCTTTTTCATTCTAATTGTGCCTTTTGCCATATACATAACATGTTTTCTTTCTGGTTCAGAATAATTGTGGTATATGCTGGCAACTTCTGAGATTTATTGAACTTGTATTCAATGAGGTGGAAAGGTACGGAGCATGTACAATAATTAGATTACCGGTTTCAATTTGCTTAGCTATTCATTTCAAATCTACATGTACAAATGGGGACGTGTTTGATTTGCTTGACTATTTAACATTAATTATTTGATTTTTCTTCAACTAAATTCTTTGTATTTTCACTTCTTTTACTTCTTCTTTTACTTCTTATACTATATTCTCATTGTAGCTACTCCAATTTGTTATACATCTAGTTTTAATCTATCACCTGCATGACAATTAAGTGCCTACACATTTTCTCATTTCCAACTATTAGCAAGCATCTAGTTCTTCCAAGTCTCTTATCCTAGTACCTCCTCAGCCCTTTAGTGTTGCTTAGGCTTGAATCTCATCTAATTAAGAGTAAGTTAGGCCACTTACTCTGGTGCCATTGTTTCAGCCTCTGACTTCCTACATTGCTTATTATATTGGTATTCAGTTTTTTACCTTAATTTTACTATCTTCCAGAACTTTAATTATGATATTCTTATCATTTGGTGTGCTCTTCAAACCCTTATTGCAGTAAATGACAGTATAGTAGCCATCAATAACACCCTTATATATACCAGTCTTATATATTCCATTACTTAGCAAAATAGCATCTTCAATCCTTGCTATGACTGCATGGTTCTATCCCTGCTAAATCCAAAGATCTACTTTCCCCTGCACTCCACCAATCTATGTCTGTTCACACTGGGACCTCATTTTCTAACAATCTGATGGCCTCAATAATTACATTTGTTGCTGCACTTGGCCGTACATACAAAATTCAGATGTACGACCTAACTTGCAGCATAATTCGAATATTATTCCGGAATCATTTCTAACAATAACAGAAAAAAGCTTACAGAGGCAACATATAGCCACACTGATCCAGTCATATAATAAGTGCATATGCATGCACTGTGATCAATTACCTGACAAAGTGGCTTTTAAACAAGATGTGATGTACCATTTTTAATGATCTTTAATGCTATTCTTTCATGTCTTTCTCTCCTTTCATAAAAAATAAAAGAAGGTTTTCTGCAAGGCTCTTAGCGGCATCCCATAATAATGGGCATCCACTACTCAATTCAAAATTTTGGGGCAATTAATGCAATTATATTTATATTTGGATTGGATGAAAAGAATTGCCTGTCTTTAAGCATGTTTCTTTGCCCCAAGTTACAAAGGACTATCTTTATGGTTTCTCCTTGGCCTAATGTTAATTTTTCATGGGAGTTTCCATTTACGACATTAAGACAAAATTGACAGTTTTATCGCATTATTATTGAAAGGATTATTTGTTTCTTTTCCCATTTTTTCTATTTTAGATTATATGTCTTGGTTCCTTTCATGAAATTTCTTTTTCATTAACAAGCCCCAAGCTTAATGATTGATAAACCACCATTCTCTCAATTTATTTGTCAGAAATTTAATGATCTTTTATCTTAATGGTGTTTGTTATAATTGACTCCTTTGTTGTTTTTTCATGAAAGTAGTGATTACGATTGCAAAAACTAGTCTCTCTGGCTGGGATACGGCTTTTGAATTGATTACATCTATCTATTGAGGCTACTCTTCTAATTGATTTTAACAAGAAATTATGTTATCTAGGAAAAAGAAGAATTCACATGGAGGCAAATGGAATTCTCTCTTTCTATCTCTTCTCGGCCTCCTTTATGCTCTGTTAAAATTTTGTTTCACTTGTTGAACAGGTTGTCCTTGCTGCATCCATTGTGAGCAAATATGGAAAAGGTGAGTTCTCTGTGGCCCTCAACCCAAGTCCCTGACCTTTCTCTTTGATTGAATAGTTGACTTCTTCTTTTTTTAGTAATCTCTGAACCTGAAACACAGGTTATATGGTTTTAGGAACTAAAAGGTATAAATTCCTATAGGGCTAGTTGCTTTCCAGAAGTATATATATATTAGTTTGATATGTGGGAAATCTATTATCAAAAAATCTTTTGATTTGGTTTGTGGTTGATATATGTTGTATACTCCAATTCTTAAATTTATGATACATGATGTGTCATTTTTAGTCTACGTTTTCTTTTATATATGGAGTTATGAAATCCTTTCCCTAGTTAATAACTCAATCTGTTAGTTGTGTATGTATTTCAAATATTGTATCTTATCAATTGGCCCGTTACTTACTATTGTCAAATTCAAGATTAATTTTAGTTTTGTACACCAAAACTTAATTTGCATCACTTATAATGTTGAGTTTGGTGGTTAAAAATTGCAAACTTTTTCCTCTATCCAGTTTCGTTAAGTCCTTCAGCATGAAGAAATCTTTGCTCAGTTTTGTTATATGTATTGAGCCTCGAAGAGTAATTATATAATTTTTAATTTATTAAGAAGAATTCTTGTGGAATTTTTTTCAAAAATATTAGTAGCAAAATATATTTACAAATTCAATTTTGCATGAAAAAGTAGTTAGATTTATTTTTTTGTAAAAAACTATTCATGAATTTAAGATTCTTAAGCAAATTAATGAAGTTTAAATTTGCTGTAAAAAGTATTGCTATTTTTTAAATTGATTTTGTTATGATTTTTTTTTTCATGAAAATTTGCTGTAGATATTTTTCATTGGAAATTTTGTATGAAATTTTTTGTAAATTTTTAAATTTTACAATAATTTACCTACCAATCAAAATTTATAGGTAGGAAAAATAGCAAACATATTTTTCTTTTATATATTTGTAAAATGTCTGAAAACTCGAAAAATTCTAATAGGAATATGGTGGTCATAGT
>Ga0099823_1005231_pt1 | contig 12890 bp, 8 predicted proteins | sample CowpearedBW_FD_76831 | JGI IMG/M metagenome (GOLD analysis project Ga0099823, IMG submission 76831) | Root nodule microbial communities of legume samples collected from California, USA - Cow pea red BW | ecosystem: Host-associated > Plants > Roots > Nodule | place: USA: California | collected... | reverse complement strand
TTATTTAAAAGAAATTATTAAGAGGTTGTTTTATCAAAAAAATGTTTTCGAATTAAAATTCTAATACCAACTAATCAATTAGAATTTTTTAGAAAACTGTGAGGCAAAATTTTCAGAATTGAAACTCAATGAATCTTATTTATTTACTTACAATATGAAATCTCCAAAAACAAATGTCCAACTAACACCAATGGACATAAAGATCCAAACTCTTTCATCTTAACCCTTTTTCTTGCTTCTCATTTCAGCAATCTCAAATCTTTGCTTAATTTCCACAAGCTTGAAGCATGAAGGACATTGGTATCAATTTATACTTTTATAAAGAAATGTATTAAAAGAAGAGATAACTCTTTCGTTAATGTTCCAGAAGTGTTCTAAGACACTCCTGGTCAAGAGAAGACTTCATTTGGAGAGACGGAGGTGATTGTGGCCATGCCTTGACCCTCAAAATCACACCCCCTATGGATCTAAGTAATGCCTATCTTCAAAGACATCAACTTCAGATCAAATGTCTATCAATGAGCATCTCACTTCCAAGATCAAGGGTAGAACAACAACTATGAAGAAGAAGAAGAAGAGACAGCGGCAGGAGGCAGCACATTCACCATTGTTGTTAAATCAACCACATGGCTCGGGACAGTGCATGTCGTGGCATTGATTTCATAACTTAGCATTCGATAAATTACAGTCCTAATTAAAGATAAATAAATAAATAGGATGATATATAAAATAATTACAAATATCAATCAATATTGGAGAGAATTTTAAAACGTTTCAAAGAAGGAACACAAAAATTAGCATGAATCCAAATTGACTTTAGAAATTCACTTTGGATAGTTAATCACATGTATCTCTTTATTAATTCAGTCTATCTAATCCAAGACTATTTCCAAGATTCAGATTGTAAAAATTAAACTTGATTTGTTCGAGGCTATAATTGAAGAAATCTTAACGTATAGTCTCATATTTCCTCAGGTCGTGCTTAACATGTAGAAATGGGTTATCCCTACCACGTTATGCCAAATTTCGACATACAAAAACTACCCTTGCTTCCATTTTTTTCAAACATGTTAAATCCGCTACTAATTTAAGCAACAATTGTCTCATCCAAAATTTGGAAGATTTAACATATTTTCACAATCAATGTGATGATTCACTTTTGTTTTGTCCAAAACTTTAGTATCTTTATTTAGACGGTAAAATTCATATTTTAACTTAAGCCCCCTTCACTCCAACAGTTAGTTCCTGGCACACGAAATTTAATGTTTTTTCATCCAAAATATCCTCTTCAACGGAAAAACATAAGAGGGACCTGTGTAATTTGCTCCATGTTCTAATCGACAATTATTTACTTTAAAGGTTCCCTTCAAAGTAACTAAGGAAAACAACAAAAAACACTTCTATTGAGAGCAGGAAGAAGCCTTCCTCAATAGCTTTCAGCACAACCTCGAACATGACAATATGCTAACACCTGTTTTTTTGAGACATCTAAAAGTAGGAAAATAGAAATTTGGCAGCAAAATATTATGATGTGACTCACTTAACACTTTATCATGTTATAGACCAGTAGGAACAATGAATGCTTGATTAGATTCCCTCCAGACTGACTAAAATACAGAACAAAAGCAAACATCATTAAAAGGTAAACTCCTTCAAAATAATACTTTTGGACGATGCTTCAAGTTAGCAAACTTATATCTGCAAATGTAGATGTCCTATAGTAACAGCATACGGAGTAATGCCATCACAGGAATAGGTCCATTTCAAGTTATTAAAGAGCATTTATCATTTTCTTCATCTCAGCAGACCTCCTGGGATCTGGTTCTTCAATCGCTCTCTCGGTAAGTACTTGCTTGATACGACACATTGACTTCCTCACCTGATTTCACATAATAAATCAATAAATTGTATACGTGTTTCTTGGTTCCCCATACACAGTTACATTTGTATTTCACTGTTGAGGAAAAGAAGGTAAGATCAAGACCACTGTGATTGTTCTATACCATTAATCCATGTAACTTCGGTCAACAAGAGCAACACATGTGTAAGGCAGAACAAGTGAAAAGTGAGGTGATACCTTAGGTATGCGCTCTGGGTTTGGAAAACGCAGGTTCTGTGCATTAAGCATTTGACGCTGAGTCATCAACATGTTCTTCTCCTTTAACAGCACATACCACAACTTATGAAGGTCGTCCCAAGATTTCAGGCGCAGTTCAGAAGCCTTCCAACCCCGACCTAGCAACAAACAATAAAAAAGACAATAAAAAGAGACAGCTATTATATCAGAACAAAAATAGCACAACCTTCAAAGCTCAACAGAGAAAATCAAGAATTTTGGTTGTAATGAACAATTGTGGCTCTTGCATGAAAATCAGTAAAATTTTTACACCAAATCCGTTTTAAAACAAGAGGTGCATGATGCATACCATAAACAACAGGTTTGTCATCGTCTGGGCTCCTGTCTGCCTCAAAGAACTCCTGAAGGGGATTGCGTACTTCTCTGCCACCAGCAGGAGCTGTAGTGGCATAATGTTTCGATCTAGCAGCAGCAGCAAAGAGGGTTCGTCCAAGCGTTCTAGACAAAAACATGGCTGCATTGCCAATCCATATTTATTTTATAATGTAAGAAACCAGAGGACAAGAAAATGCCCATACAATGCTATCAAAATCAAATAAAATATTGCCTTAAATCACATTGACATGGTTTCCCCACAATGTATCATTGAGTATGATCAAGTAGCAGTTGAAAAATTCCATCATTTAGGTAAACAGTGAGAAGAAAGTGCAACTCCGAAATTAAAAAATCAATCTTAGCTTCCCTTATACCCACATATGTAGGGATTGGGTTGGGTTGGGTTTGGTTTACAGTCATACAGAGCTATCAATTTATGCCAGCCACCCCCTTCAGCTCTATCCCCACTTAGGCCAAGGCCAACGCCCAAAGTGACCATACAGAACAGATTAAGGTCAACTCACTGAAAAATTGAAAATTAATAAACGGAGTACAGAGGCAACCCTAAAACAAAGTGAAAATATTGATCAACTAAGTTTTCCACTTCATACAAGTTCAATATTGTATTAGTACATAATCCCAAGATTCGAGAATCAACTGATACAATGCACCCTTCCAGAAAATGGCGATATTCATATATTGCAGCAATTCTAGTAGAAAACACACAGATAAGAGGCAAAAGAAAAGGCGGAAACACGATAAATATTCAGAGAGTCGAAAATATTCATCGCGAGGCACCCTGCCAAAATGTTCAATTGGCTAGTTGACAGTGAAATGGAACCTTCGTAATAGACAAAATTCATGATGGTGGAGGAAAAAAATGTCTACTTAGAAATATTGAACATTAAATTGGATTCATATTTCACACGAACATTGTCTTTACCTATATCAGCACCAATATCAATGTACGCGTACGGGTCAATTTGAGGTTACACTGGACGAAAAATATTTATAGGCAAGCGAATCTGACAAAGAAACCGAAAAATGCTGGGATTACTGGACTACTAAATAGCATTTTGAGGGCAAAATGCTTTTCTATGATTCAGACCAAATATCGAACAGTTTGTGAGCAACATCAAATATATTGCAAAATGAAAAAAAAGTGAAACATTGTAGACAACAAATAAACAAAAGCGTGCAGAAGGAAAATAGAGAGACAGAAAAGAAGAAAAAAAAACTTCACAAAAAGGGGAACCAGGTAAGTAATAATACTTAGGTCTTGGGGAAGTCAGATCCACAAATTGAAAATTAGAAAAGAGAAAAACAAAAGAAAAAGAGAATCTGCACAAAATAAACCTGAAGAAGTAACCACACTGCGCTGCAAATTGAAGTGAAGATGAAACTCTTAAGATGAATTCATAGAAAAAGAAAATGAAAGTTGAGGTCGGGGTTTAAGGGTTTTTCAGAGAAGAGGTGGAAGACGAAATATTAGTTTGGAGTTGAAGACAAAATATAGTTTAAGGGTTTATATTTGTAACCCTATGTTTAATTTGTCCCTTCCCTCTTCAATATTTTCCAATTTGTTGTTCATCAACTAACTCACTTGTAAGGAAGGAAAAAACGAAATAACTATTAAATTTAAGAAAAGTAATGACAATGTTATCTTGTTGGAAACAAAATGCACCTAGAAAAAATTAAAAAAAGAAATTAAATATTCAATAAAATGAAATTTAATTAATTGAAACTCAATTAAAAATTTAATTTTATCATCAAGCCTTTAAATTATTACAAATAACTTTAAAAGTTTATTTTTAAGTTTAGGAATATGTTATTTTTTTATTTAACGATTCTCAAATAGTTTATAAACGAAGTATTTTAAATAGAAAAGGTTTCATTTTAAGTGTAAAAACATCTAATAAAAATGAAAAACACCTTTAGATAATTTTAGTAATGTATGTATTGTAAATAATTAAAATACCGTTTAATAACACTTTGGAAATTATTATTATATGATGTATTTTTATGAAAAGAAATATTTTAACAACTCTTTAATACGTATTAATTTATAATTAGATAGAAACTAATATTTTCAATTGTGACACCTTAAACATGATCCTATTTTCTAGAATATGTCAAATTTGTTAGTTCAAAGTATACCGTGATGTTAAGAAAATTATTATTTTTTAGATATCTTATCAATAAAATGTTGGAAAACTTTAATAATTTTATATTATATAATAATAATAATAATAATAATAATAATAATCTATCTATCTATATCTATAATAATCTATATCTATAATAATCTATCTATAATATATAACAATACATAAAAGGGAATTCCCCTTTTTGTGTCCACATTTCAAAATACCAATTTTATCCTTTAAATATAATAATTTATTAAATTTTTAAAAATTGACCGTTACTTTTACAAGCTTTTTATAAAATCGATTATCTTTGCTTCTTCTCTTTTTATTTATTTATCATTCTTTTATCTGTTTTGATATATTTCACTTTATTTTTAATAAATATAACTTTAGTTTATATATTAACTTAATAACATTACAATATTATAATATCATGCATATTTAAAAAATATATACACACAGGCACGATAATGCATGTGTTTAAGCTAGTAATATATAAAGGGGATTCCTCTTTTTGTGTTCACATTTCATAATACCCGTTTTACCCTTAGTTATTTTAAAATATATAAAGGGGGATTCCTCTTTTTGTGTCCACATTTCATAATACCCGTTTTACCCTTAGTTATTTTAAAAATTAATTATTTTATAAATCTATAACAATATATAAAGAGAATTCTCTTTTTTGTGTCCACATTTCATAATACCCGTTTTACCCTTAGTTATTTTAAAAATTAATTATTTTATAAATAATTTACTTTTAATCATTTTTCTAGAAATATTTTTTTGTCTTAAACCATTATTTAAATTTTCTTTCTACATATCTTATTTTTTTAATTTTATATTTAACAACTACTTTAACTTAAATTTGTTATTGATCTGAACTTAAATTTTGTTCTCAACAAGATTTGAACACACAACCCCTCAATCACAGCACAAGTGCTCAACCAATTCAACCAATACATGTTTCATGATAATCCCTATAATTTTAGGATTACATTATCACTACTCTCATTCAATATATAACATAAAAAATGCACCATTTACATAACATACAATTGGCATACATAGAACTCAAACTCAAGTCCTTTCCCATAAATAAGTACTTTCAACCATTTGAGCTAGTACTTTTCCACGTCATAAACATTTGTATTAAATGCCATAAAGGCTCTTATTACCCGCATTCATTAAATAATTATTTAATTTTCTCAGGTCTTACATTTTCCCCACCTCAAAAGATTTTCGTCCTAAAAAATTGGACTTACTAGGAAACAAGTGTGGGTAGGATTACCTCATGCGATCCTCCATCTCCCAAGTCATCTCTTGAGTAGTCTCATCCCAGAGAACTTTTGTAAGACCAGGACGTTACAACTTTCACCGTCCGAATCTCCTTTCCTCGCAGATTCTTCACCTGAGAGTCCAAAATCCTCACTGGTCCGGTGTTCATGTCAGATCCTCCCTAATCTAAATGTCATCTGATTTCAGCACATGTGAGGGATCCACTACGTATTTCTTTAATTGTGAAACATGAAGTACGTTGTGCAGGTTTGCTAGATACGGCGACAAGGCAATCTCATACGCTATCGTGCCTATTCTCCTTAGGATCCTCGGAGTTAACTTCCTTGATTTGATAGCCCTTCCAATGCTAGCCGTTGATGTTACTCTAAGGAACACATGATCCTCTGCCTCAAACTCCAAAGGCCTCCTCCTATTATCTGCATAGGACTTTTGTCTGCTTTGAGTTGCCTTCATTCTTTCTTGAATGACTTTGACTTTCTCAGAAGTTTGTTGTAAGAACTCTGGACCCAATACAAGTGATTCGCCATCTTGATTCCAACAAAGTGGTGTTTTGCATCATCGTCCACACAAGGCCTCATATGGCGCCATACCAATACTAGAGTGATAGTTGTTGTTTGTAAATTCCACCTAAGGAAGCATGTCACTTCAACTACCCATGTGATCCAATACAATGCTCGCAATAGATCCTCTAGTGACTGGATCGTCCTCTCAGACTGCCCATCCGTCTAAGGGTAATACGCAGAACTCATCCACAGTTGGGTTCCCAAACCTACCTGTAGCGACTGCCAAAAACGAGAAGTAAATCTCGAATCTCTGTCAGATACAATGCTAGTCGGCACCCATGCAATCTGACTACTTCTCTAACATATAACTCAACCAGTTTGTCCATTGACATCTTTTGATTAATTGCCAAAAAATGAGCACACTTTGTCAATCTATCTACGATCACCCAGATTGAATCATTCCCCTTAGTTGTTCTTGGCAAATGAGTCACGAAATTCATGACGATATTGTCCCATTTCCACTACGGAATATCCAGCGGTTGTAATGTGCCACCTGGCCTCTGGTGTTCAATCTTAGTCTTCTAACACACCAAGCATGATGCCACAAAGTCAGTAACATCAATTTTCATTCCGTTCCACCAGAAGAATTGTTTCAGATCCTTATACATCTTAGTCATACCCGGATGTATGCTAAGACGACTTTTATGCTCCTCTTCTAGAATCTGTTTCCTCAACCTCCAATTCCCAGGTACACATACTCTATCTCTGAATCGCAGAATGCCATCTGACCCCATCCGATAATCTTTCCCCTTCTCAGTACCCAGCCAACTCACAAATTGTTGTAATTCAGCGTCACTCTTTTGTCCATCTCAGATCATCCCTAAGATGTCGTTAGATAAAGTCAGTGCACTGCACCAGATAGAATCCAAACCCAATTGTATACCCAGATTCATATCCATGAGCTTCTCAATCAACTCTAGCTCTTTCACCATCATTGTTGACATATGCATCCTTTTTCGACTCAAAGCGTCTGCCACCACATTTGCCTTATCTGGATGGTAAAGTAACTCGAAGTCATAATCCTTGAGAGACTCCATCCACCATCTCTGGCTCATATTCATCTCCTTATGATCAAACAAGTATTTCAGGCTTGTGTGATCGTTGAAAACCTGAAACTGGGAGCCAATCAAGTAATGCCTCCAAGTCTTAAGAGCGAACACTACTGCAACCAACTATAGATCATGGGTAAGGTAGTTCTTCTCGTGCACTTTCAATTGTCGTGAGGCATAGGCTACTGGCCTCTTCTCCTACATCAGTACACACCCCAAGCCCTGATAAGACGCGTCGCAATACACCTTAAACCTCTTACTTGTGTCTGGTATAGCAAGTACTGGAGTTGTGGTACTTTGCTTCATCTCCTCAAAGCACTCATCACACTTCTCTGTCCAGGAGAATGGTTGGTCTTTTCAACTAAGTTGGGTCAAAGGACTAACCATTTTAGAGAACCCTTCCACAAATCTTCTGTAATATCCGGCCAATTCCAAGAAGCTTTGTACCTCAGTCACAGTCTATGGTCTTTCCCATTTCAGCACTGTATCAATCTTGCTTGGATCCACTGCAATACCATGTGCAGAAATAACGTGCCCCATAAATTGTACCTCTTCCAACCAGAACTCGCACTTATACAACTTGCCATAGAGTTGATGTTCTCTGAGTACTGTTAATACAACTCTGAAATGATCCACATGTTCCTCCCTATTCTTGGAGTAGATGAGGATGTCATCTATGAACACCACCACAAACTTGTCCAAATAGGGGCGAAAAATTTGATTCATGTAATCCATGAAGACCGTTGGAGCATTAGTCACTCCAAATGGCATTACTACATACTCGTAATGTTCATATCTCGATCTGAATGCTATCTTCTGGACGTCTTCTGGTTTGACTAAGATCTCATGATATCCAAACCTCAAGTCAATTTTGGAAAATACACCTGCCTCTTTTAGCTGATCAAGCAAATCATCGATCATCGACAGTGAGTACTTGTTCTTTATCGTTAGTTTATTCAACTGCCGGTAGTCTACACATAACCGAGAACTCCTATCCTTCTTTTTCACCAGTAACACATGAGCTCCCCATGGTGAGGCACTCGGTTTGATAAACTTCTTCTCTAGCAAATCCTCGATCTACTTTTTCAACTCTGCCAACTTTGCTAGTGTTATTCTATATGAAGCCGCCGACACTGGACCCGCTCTAGGGATTAGATCAATTGCAAAATCTATATCCCTGCTTGGTGGTAACTAGGGTATTTCATCTGGAAACACGTCAGCAAACTCATCCACCAATGGTATGCTTCTGATTTGCTCTTTTGTGCCTTTCTTCTCAGTATGAGCTACTATCATGAAGCAAGTAGCTCCCTCACTCACTTCCATCATGGCCTTTTGTGTCGATACCAGCCCTATCCCTTCTGTTTTTCAAAATGAGCTGCAGTAGATATGGAATCACCACAGTAGGTTGTGACTCCTTTCTGAACAGCCTGATTTACCTTGGCTATGACACTCTTGTCTTCGAATTTTGTAGAACTCCAATGAAGATCCAAGGCCGCTCAAACACTTGGAGGAATCCAAGTCCCCTTATCTTGACCATTCCTAACTTTGTTCATTGCATTTTTTAAAATACGAGAGCCTTTCATTTCAAAAACAGATCTTATAGCTTGTTCTTTTTCTGGATCCCACATATATTCTTTCTGCATGAAAAATCAATTAGCAAACACACATAATTGAATAATATAAATAACATTTCAAATGTAATCATAATTCAACTCGCCTTAAATTCTCCAAACCATCTATCTCTAAGCTCGATTCGAACCTTCTTCCAATTGGGATTTGATTCATTAAATTTTTGTTTGAAGATCTGTGAGATTATAGTAGACGGGCCATTTGCCAGAGTAAATATGTGTTCAAACATATTGTTAAAATGATATATGTAAATATTGACACATTGAAGAAATTCCACAATGAAATTAAAATATATTTACTCTCCTTTTTCTACATGAAGTCAATGCCTATGATCAATGACATTGCCAGATTCACACTCGGGTGTAAGTGAATCATGTGTTGGCAAAGGTTGATTTGGTGTGGCCTATATAGAAAAGCTAGTAGGAATGGACTCTTCTATTAAATGTTCAACATGTTCTTCCTCAACTATAGGAAATAATGGTCCTTCTTAAAACCCTAACCCTTAAATTCCAAACTCTAATCACACACATCTAATGCAATTTTAAAAATATTAAATTTAGCGACCAATAAATTTGGTCGCTAAATGATGTGTTCAATATTTAGCGACCACCGCATATCATCACAGATTGATACGTTAAAAACACTACATTTAGCGACCAAATAATTTTTCGTCGCTAATTACCATGTAATAAATATAAATATTTAGCGACCACCATACTTTCGGTCATTGATTCATTCACTAAAAACATTTTAGTTAGCGACCAAATATTTTTCAGTCGCTACTCGTCATAAAAAAACATATTTAGCGACCACCATGATTTCGGTTTCTAATGGAAAATTTTATTCATCACTAATGTGGTTGCTAAAAGGTCTATGTTCATTTGTACAAATTTAGCCACCAATTTAGCGACTAAATTTTAGTAACTATATGTTTAGGTCGTTATTTCAGTCGCTGATTAAATTTATGTAAGTACAATAGTATTTTGTCGCTATATTAGTCATAGATTGCAACACAAATCATTTAGTGGCTAATTTGGTCGCATATAGCAACCTATATTTTTCGGTCGCTAATTTTGGTTGCTAAAACATTAATTTCTAGTAGTGAATAATGAAGTTCCATTTTGTACAAAGAACACAAACATCATCCTACATTGCTTTAGTTAAAATCATGGGAGAAACCTTGTGTCTTTTGAGTCTTTTATCTCTGAAACAATAGTGCAAAATAAACATTGTTATTGCTTGCACTTATGGACCATCAATTATAAAACAGAAAACTACAATACCACTACGAAAAACAGATGTGAGGTAATTGTATACCAACATTATTAGAAAATATCATTTTATAAATCTGCAAGTATCTTAAAATGATATCTTAGGATCCAGTTTCAAATTCATAATACTTCTTAATTGATAGATAAAATGCTTGTTAGGGTGATAACTTTTCTCTAACATATTCAACAGACTCAAACAATCCACTTAACTTTAGGAAAATAATTCACCTTAAGTGAATATACTTATCAACCTTGTCCTTCTTCTCAGAACCATAAACAAACCATTTTTCTTCAGGTGAATAAGCAGTTTCATCTTGCATTTTGACATCTGCATGTTGCTTTCTTTTAGAAAACTTCCTAAAGCCCAAATCACAATGGTATCATCATTTCAAATGGATTTTGAAAGTACCTTGCAAAAGAACAATACTTTCATCATTATAACTTTTCAGCTTCCAAAACACCTTTCCATCATTGTCCAAAAACTTGGGCTTTATTCTCGTCGCATCAGAACCACGTTTCTTTGTAACATTAGAAAAACAAATGATAATCATTACAATAACCAAAAATATTAAATTCTTACGAGATATAAAACAACATGTACCCAAACTTTCCATATTAAGAGCATTAATTTATTTGTGAATCCAATTCCCAATCTAGATTTTTTGAAAAATAAATGCTTTGCCGCAAACAATCAATTTTCCATAAGAAAACAGTGAATTTAAACCAAATGGAATTAAAAACCTTATAGCATGTCGCATAACTGAATGTTATTGGTATTATGTGAAAACATTGGACATCATAACATAATATATTAATTAACAAACATCATATCATACCTTTTGGAAGTGCACTTAAGCACCTCATGAGCTTGAACCACTTCACTTTTTAGCTTTGCAAGTAGAGAATTATGCTTCTCCATTCCAAGTGGAGTCACCTTTGGCATAATACCGTTAGCGGTCTGCAACTTATTCCTAAGACCCTTCTCCTATAAATAAGATGCATAAAAAATTACAAACACAATACAAGAGCAAGAAACATCCAGATACATATTCAGAAGTTGAATGTTGAACTTATGACAAAGAATGTCAAGGAGAAGACACTTGAAGAAAAGGTTGAACACTTGATGAAAAATCAGGCCGAACAAAGTGAATGTATGCATGAACAAAATGAACGTATGTGCCAACAAGATGAAAAAATGAAACTTATTTTGCAATATATTCATTTGAAGAATGTTGTGCCAGGTCCTAGTGATCCTACTACTATTGGAGATGATAAAGTAAACCATACCAGTGATAGTAGACCAGGAGATCATTAGTTTCATGTTTAGTTATTTGGTGTGTTTCAATGTTGCACACTTTCAAACTATTTTTGTTTTGTTCTTTTGGATCATGTGATATATTTACCACTTGTAATGTATGTACTACACTTTACTATATTATGTAATGTAGTTTGTTATTACTTAGCTAGATTAAATTTTATCATTCATAAACAAGTAAAAATATTATTTTTAAGCAAGTAAAAATTGTAAATAATACCAAAAATATTTTTTGTTTTTTGCTAATCAGCAACCAATTTTATGGGTCGATGTTAGTCTCTAAACTTTACCACCAATTTAGCGACCAACCAATATTAGTCCCTGTTGATAAAAGAATTTGCCACCATTTCAGCAACCAAAAAAAATCGTATATCAGGAGAATAATCATACTTTAGGGACCGATTTAATTGGTCGTTGTTTGTCTCATAATTTTGCAACCAATTTAGCGACAAAAAAATTGTACATAAATATAATAATCATACTTCAGCGACTGAAATAGTTGGTCGCTAACTACCCACCTTCTGCGACCAAACTGGCAATCGAATTTAGTATCACTTATGGTTGTTAAATTGATCTCTTATGCTGGGAAAGTGACCAAACTTTTAGGGACCAAATAGCGACTGATATTTCGGTAGCTATTTAGCTACTAAATAAAAATCGATCGCTATTGTTTTTGCCACTAAGATTTTTGTTACCACATAAATTCGATCGCTAATTCAATCGCAAATGGTATTAGCGATTGACTTATGTTATTTAGTGACCGAATTTGGTGGTCGCTAAATTACATTTTTCTGGTAGTGATTGTGATCTACGATCACTTGTAGCAAGATTATGAAGTTGATGATAATGCTAAAACTTGAAAAAAAAACTTCTTGTATATTGTCATAGTGGATTATAAAGCTAGAAATTTATTTTTGATAGAAAGAAGAGAAACATAGGTTTTGATATAATTACTATTCTTAGTAATCTTATTCTTCATTTAACTAGTTAGATATGGATTCAAATCAATTGCAAAGTGATATATTCTAAATATTCTTAAGTAATTGCAATTACCTTAATATTAACTTTATGTTTTCATTTAATACTACTTGCTATATGATTTTTTCTTAACCATACAATAAATATATATATATATATATATATATATATATATATATATATATATATA
>Ga0099823_1005220_pt1 | contig 12902 bp, 10 predicted proteins | sample CowpearedBW_FD_76831 | JGI IMG/M metagenome (GOLD analysis project Ga0099823, IMG submission 76831) | Root nodule microbial communities of legume samples collected from California, USA - Cow pea red BW | ecosystem: Host-associated > Plants > Roots > Nodule | place: USA: California | collected... | reverse complement strand
GTGAAGGGGATGGGTAGAGGGAATGGGTGTTTGTTGAGTGGTGGTGAAGGTGTGAGGAGTGGGGTTGTACTCGCTTTCTTCCTTTGTGAGCTGGAAGGCCGGAGACTTCACAGCTTCAGAGGTTTCCTTGGCTTTTCCCTTCAGATTGGGATCAGCTTCGATCCTTCGCCTCTGGCGAGAGTTCTCTTGTCGTAGCGCCTCCATTTCGTCAACGTTGTGTTTCTTCAAATCTGCGAGTTCTTGTTGCATCTTTGCTTGGCCGTCTAGGATGGCGGCCAGATCAGGGGTGATGCCAGGAGGTCCAGAGGGACCAGCATCCGCATGCTTGTTCACTCCAGCTTTGCTACGGGTGGAAACCATCTTCAGAGAAGAACGGGTACTAAAGGTGTTCGTCTCGTGCCCCACGATGGGCGCCAATTGTTCATGCAGAGAACAAATAATATGAGTTAGGCACAAGCGTCACCTTACCATGTAGTCTGCTATCTCCTCAGTTGGCCTTTCCCCGGTTGATACATGTCAGCTTGAACCCAGGAGGGGTTACCTGCAGAAGAGTCTCTGAAGCTCAAGTAAGTCAAAGTTCTAAGAGGGTCAAATCAGTGATTAATGAATGCGTACCTTTAATTACTAGGATCCACGTGTATTTATAGAGCAATAATGATGCATGATTACCTCATGGGTCGGGCCTTGACTTGAGCTCTAGCTTGGGCCATGAATGGACTCGGGCCCTAACCTAGGCCCTTAAGACCTATTGAATGCGGGGGCTTCTATTTTCACTAAGTTAATTGGAGTTATCGGTCTGGGATTTAATCTTATCGGGTCTGCCGGAGTAGCCGGCCTGGGTCGGCTACCTATCTGAGGTTACATGAGGTGTAGGTTAAAATCGGTACCAGTTAGGCTGACTCGGCCAAGGCTGAATACTTGGCTGCCTTGATATATACATTATTTATTTATTTGGTCGAGTTTGGTTAGGTGCGGTACAGAAATATTTTTTATTAGTTGTATAGGTCACAGTTCTACCCAAAATCGTATGTTATACTTCTATTTTTTTTTTAAAAAAATTGTTGTCCTGAAGCTTTTAGGCTACATTTTCTCTTGAACTATAGCCTATACCCCTCTTTGAAAATGGTTTTAGGCTATGGTTATCTGATGAAACTATAACCTATCCTTGATTATAGGTACGATTTTCAACTATAGCCAATAACCCTCCTTTTTTACTATGCTTGAATATACTATGATTCATGAATGAATCGTAGTATAGTGTTGAACAAAACTGAACCATATCCCTTTAGTGCACTAGTGTTCACTAGAGGAAAAATAGGCTCAAGGAAAACTTTCCTAGGGAGGGAAAACCTCCATTTTTCACTTTAACAAACATAGTTTCCACTCTTCATAGCCTATACTCAGCCACTTAAAGAATAGGCTACAATTTTACAATGAACTGAACCTGCACCACTAAATAGGGTTAATTTAATTTTTTTTACTTGGCCCACACACACCATTGTTGCCTTAAGACCAATGTAAATTGTGTCCTCTATAGTACATGGATAATGATACACTGACCCCTTTTTTTGACCCCATTTTTACCCGCCTACGTGGCATACCATATTTAATTATTTTAAAAGTGTTAACGTGATTTGAGGCAGACTACAAGCTTACTTTGTGTGGTGTGCACGCGCGTGAAAGGGAAAGAAGATTTTAAAAAATATTAACCAACGTGCTGCAGTAAAAGAAGAACAGTTTGGACAAACGTTTTCCCTCGTTCTTCTTCTGCAAAGGTTCCTATTCCACAAAGCTTCTTCATCCACAAAGCCTTTTCTTCTACAAAGCTTCTTTCACAAAGGTTGTTGTCATTGATATTTTGTGTGGTTATAAATCGGAGCGGAGACCGGAGTTGTCGAGAGTGGATTGGGTTGTTGGACGCCGAAGTTCACCGGAAATTGGTGGCTACTGTTGGGCGCATTGCTTGGCCGCAGTATTAGTCGCGTTGTTCTTGGTTCATTGAAGGCCATTCACAAAACTAATCTTCGCCCGGTAGGTTTTTGTCAAAAACCCCTATTTGAAGGGTGTTAGTCCCGAAATGCTTAGTTGTTGAAGGTAGGTGAATGTAAGCTTTTTATTCCATAGTTGAACGAGTTTTCTGCATTTGAACTCATTGTTTTATTTTTGACAATAATTTGCGGATAAATGGCTGTGAAATTGGAGTTGAAGTTGTGTTGATTGTTATGTAATAGGGCTTTCGTAATAGAATCAGGGTATTTTTTGACTTCGTTGCTGGTACATTCTGAATTTACGGTTGAACATGGTGTGTTTCGTTGTTGTTTAGGCATAAGTATTTGTGGTCTTTGTTTTACATTTGGGATTGTATTTAATTAGTGTGGTTTTATAATGGAGTATTTTGTCATTCCTTGATTTATGAAGTGGATTTTTTCTTGAATGGAGTTTGTTGTGATTCCTTATTGTATTATTATTATATTTTTATAGGTTGTTGATGAATCATGGGTGAAAAGAGTAGAAAAGAGAAAGTCGTAGAAGAGGAACAAGTGAGTGTGTTGAATTGATGTTTTGCATGCAAAATTTAAAATTGTGATATGAATAGTTAATAATGCAGTGTGTTTTCTTGTTTTCAATGAGAGGTGCAATTAATTAATTTTGTGGACACAAAATATATTATTCAAATGAATAATTTGTTGATGGATGCACACCGTTCACGGATTGGAGTGACACCTTTCAAATGTTGTTTGGAGATTAAGAGATCTTTAGATATATGTACTCCTTTAAAACAACAAATGGTTCGTCGATGGGATTCATGTGAGCAATGTTTTCGTATCTGGCAGCGTCTTGTCCCCTTTGCTATTGTCGATGTATATATGAGCTTGGGTTTGAGTGTAGTTGGGGAGGATGTTGAGTTTGATGCTTATGGTTGTAGTTGTGTTGGTTCACTTTTTAGTGGTGAAAGTATAACAATCAAAGGTATTATTAAACTGATTAGTTGTACAATAGGCACCGAGTAGGATGATGTTGACAGTGTTTGTCGGTTGTATATGTTATTGTGTTTTGTTGTTCTGTACTTTCCAAGAAATTCAAAATGTGTGTGTAACATATTGTTTAGGATATTAGACAATCTTGATACTTTGATGAACTATAATTAGGGTGGGGCAGTTCACACATTTTTGGTTAATGGACTAAGTTGTGCACATTTGGTAGATTGCAAGCAAAAAAATCAACATAACATAACCTTACCTGGATGCGTTTTGGTCTTACAGGTAATATGTATTTTTGTATTGTTTATTTATTAGGTTTAGTAATTGTTGTTGTGTTTAGATTTGATTCATTTATGTGTTATGTTGTAGATTTGGGCGTTTGAGCGACTTGGATTAGGCGGGCCCAATAGAGAAATTATTTTCCCAAGAATTTTGTGATGGCCAAGTTTGAAGTTAAAGACAACTAGCATTGAGAGGCTTTTGATTAAACCGAAGGTAATGAATTTTGTTATTTAAAATTATTTATTTGGTTATATTCATTATTTTGATATCATTGATTATGATGTATTGATTTTTTAAACTCTTTTGTAGATTATTTGGGATTGGGCATTAACGATTGAATGTAGATCAAATCCATATGTTCGGGCTGCACTGAATATTGATGGTGAAGCAATCAATGAAGATGATGACGACAATGTTGAATCTAATTTTGAGGAGGCTTGCATGAAGAAAGTGAAAATGAATGAAAGGGAACTAATTGCCATGAAGAAAGAGCTTAAGATGCTGCAGGATGAAGTATTCTTACGTGGTAAATGGTCGTCCCAAAAAGAGACTAATGTTGGAGATGATAAGGTTGATATTTTTGAAAGAAGCGGACAAAAGCCTTCTTGTTTTGATGATATGACAAAAGTTAGTAGAGATAAAGTTCATGATCATGTTGACATCAATAAGGTTTCTGAAGGTTGTGGACAAAAGGGTGTTAGAAAGGCAAAAGTTAAACGACAATATACTCCATTTAAATGGTAAGAACCTAAATTACGTGTTCATGTTAGTAATTAATGTATAATGTACAATAATTTAATTGTAGACTATTGTGTTGTTGTGGACTATATTGTTTGCAACAAATATTATGATGTATAATGAAAGGAAGATGAATCAAAGGCTGCAAAGAATCATAATGAATCCCATGTACACGGTATTATTATCATATTTAGTTGAACTTGATTTTTTGATAAAAATTCTTTGAAATTGACAAAGTGCTTAGTCGAATGCATAAATTCGTTTTACATGACAACAATAAAAGAGTTACGAACAGACGTGTTTGGAAATTAAGCGACTACAATACCTTTTTTGTAGCTTACTGGTTGTCATGCAAGAGATCTTTAGCACTGATTTTGTATAAAAAATTTTACTCTTGTACATTCTTTTTTTGTTGCCATGCAAGTTGGTCCATTGTTGGAGTTAATTGCTAGTTTGTACATTAACAGATTTATTGATGATTTGATGGTAATCCAACCATTTCAATGTGATTACCATTGATGGCAAACGAAATTTGTTGTCAAAACAGACTCGAAAGAGAGTTGTAGTAGTCCTTGTACTATATGTACACTTGAAAAAGACAATTATACAGGCAGATTAATATACTTAAATTTACAAAGACAAATGTTAATTTTTTTTAATTCAATTTTAGTGACTTCATTGAGAGAAGTTTATTTATCAGTTTACGTTAATCGAATTTTTTTCAATCTGTTTAGCTTTGGGTGCATATTACTGTTTTTGAAAAAAAAAAACACTTCCAATACTCCTTGTACTAAATGTAGACTTGAAAAAGATAGTTATTGAGGTAGAGGAATATAGTTAATTCTAAGAACAAAAATATTAGGTATTTTTTCTATGTTCAATTTTATTTACTTGTTTGAGAGGTTTATTGATGATTTAACATTAATCCAAACATTTCAACCTGTTTTGCATTGGGTGCATAGTACTGTTTTTGAAAAAAAAAACACTTCGAGTACTCCTTGTACTAAATGTACACTTGAAAAAGACAATTATTAAGGCAGGAGAATATAGTTGATTTTAAGAACAAAAATATTGGGTATTTTTTCTATGTTAAATTTTATTTACTTGTTAGAGAGGTTTATTGATGATTTAATGTTAATCTAAACATTTCAACCTGTTTTGCATTAGATGCATAGTACTGTTTTTGAAAAAAAAACACTTGAAAAACACTTCCAGTACTCCTTGAACTAAATGTACAGTTGAAAAAGACAGTTATTGAGGCAGAAGAATATAATTAATTCTAAGAACAAAAATATTAGGTATTCTTTCTATGTTGAATTTTATTTACTTGTTTGAGAGGTTTATTTATGATTTAACGTTAATCCAAATATTTCAACCTGTTTTGCATTGGGTGCATAATACGGTTTTTGAAAAAAAAAACACTTGAAAAACATTTTCAGTACTCCTTGTACTAAATGTACACTTGAAAAAGACAGTTATTGAGGCAGAAGAATATAGTTAATTATAAGAACAGAAATATTGAGTATTTTTTCTATGTTCAATTTTATTTACTTGTTTGAGAGATTTATTGATGATTTAACATTAATCCAAACATTTCAATCTGTTTTGCATTGGGTGCATAGTACTACTTTTGAAAAAAAAAAACACTTGAAAAACACTTCCAGTACTCCTTGTACTAAATGTACACTCGAAAAAGACAGTTATATAGCTGGAACAATATAAATCTTTATAATTAACATAATCACACTAAAGATATGTTGGAGAGTGAATGGATTCAATTTGTTGCTTCTATTTGTAGGTTGAACATGACTTTTTTTTATTTATTTTTTAAAATTTACAAAGCATAAATTCTTCATCTTAATACTATAACAACAATTAAACAATCATTCCCAACTCAAATGGACTACCTACAAATGAGTTTCGTAAGTTTCTTTTTACAATACAATAACTGCATTTTTCATATGTGCTTTATGTACAAAAAAGATGTAAAAAATATCGTTGACGAACATGACTTTTTTTTAATTTTTTTAAATTTAAAATTCTTGATCTTAATATTGTAATAACAATTAAACAATCATTCCCAACTCAAATGGACCACCTACAAATGAGTTTCGTAAGTGTTTTTTTACAATACAATAACTGCCTTTTTCATATGTGTTTTATGTACAAAAAAGATGTAAAAAATATCGTTGACGAACATGATTTTATTTTTTTAATTTCAAATTCATAAATTCTTGATCTTAATAATGTAACAACAATTAAACAATCATTCCCAACTCAAATGGATCACCTACAAATGAGTTCCGTAACTGTCTTTTTACAATACAATAACTACCTTTATCATATGTGCTTTATGTACAACACAGTTACAAAAAAAATTATTAATGAACTTGACATTTTATAAACAGTTTATTTTTCATTACAACTTATTTTAAGTACATAACTTTAACTTCTCAGTGCCAAAATAATACAAATATCAGTCACATGTCAACTACAACCTATTAATATCTCGCACAAAACATGTCTTCTTATAGTTCAATAAGTGTCTTTCTGAGATATGGTTTCTGTACCACAAAGTTACCAGAATTATTCTTTTCTGACATCATTTATCTGCTAAATAATTTCATTACAAATCACCACAAAGACTTTCGAAAAGTCATTATTCATTAACTACACCATAACAGTACAAAAACACAACAAAACAAATTGTTCACAACTACATGTTTCATACATTTAAATTACATAAATCAAAATGATATTTCATTTTCATCAAACAAAACAAAACAAATAGATATTGTTGCAACTCCAACAACTATTTTGGTATCCTTTTCTTCTTTGAACCATAACTTGCGAACGAAGTTTGGATTACACGGCTTTTGAATCGTAATCGTGGATGATTCATTATACGCACGTACATATTGTTGTTGCTTACATCTTTATCTTCTGTAGCTTCACCTTGGCTATTGTATTCCACCTTACAACGTTAAGAGTAACATAATACCTAAGATCTGCCAATTGTTGAAACTAAGTTGTTCTTTGCAGTTCTGAAGGCATTTCGTTTCACAGGAGTCTTTCATCGTGCTTGTCTTTCAGGGATATGCTGCTCTTCACTTGGAACATGCACTTCATTCAAATTAATAGGAGAAACAAATTCATCTTTAGTTCTTTTAGTTTTCCTCTCATCCAAAGTTGATTTTAACTTAGCAATGACTCCAGCAAGTTCCTGAATATCATGTTCTTGCTGTTCAATTACACTCATAAGCTACTGCTTTCTTTGGTTCCACCAGAGACACACTATTTTCTCTTTCTTTTGTCACACTCACCATCACCTTTTGATAAAGCTTCTTTCACAACTAACACACATAGTTCTTCCTTGGACAAAGATCATGCACAATCTGAAATTTAATTTCAAAGAAACAACATCATTAAATTGCTAAAAGAACTCATACAAAAAACATTGGACGAAAAAATAATAGAAAGTACCACATTATTTTTGAAACTACTTCTTATTGAAACATCTCCAACTTTGTAATCAATCCAACGTAACAACCTTGGAAATTTGGATTGAATAACTGCACCCTTTCTCTTCACAAATAGAAAGTGATCAAAAGCCCATAGCTACAACATACATAAATACAATTCATTTAAAATAAAGTTACTGATTCATAACAAAAACCAAAATGCTACAACATAAAATTCAGGAAAAACTAACTTACTTACCTGCAATAAATATACACATCCGACAACATGGAAGTGTTTTCGATGTAATTGCTTCTTCAAAACAACTGACGGAATACACAAACTACCAACCAAGTACTTATAAACCACACCACCCCTTATATTTAACTAGACTAGTCAAATCATCTACAATTTTAAAAAGTGAAACAAAGACTGTTCCATTTCTATTAGGCAAAAGAAACTCATATATGCCTAACAGAATGTACAGCCGACAAAAATCTTCTACATCAAGACACACACACTTAGTCAAGAGATAATTATATAGTATAGTAATTGTTACCATTTTTTCAGAAAATTTCTTCCTACAAACACTATCAACGTCAATCTCCTCTAAATCAATTATATCTCCATAAACCCTCAACCCCAGGCCTACACATACGTCTAATAACTTAAACGTTACAAATTCAGAGTTAATTATGAAACCTCCTCTGCTCTCCACCCACACATTACTTAACTCAAATAGAAGCTTTCGACTAATCTTAACTCTTTCATGCAACAAAACAAACCACCAAAACGGTGTTCCTTGAATACATTGTTTTTGCTCCACACTTAACTTCTTGTTAAACAAACCAATATACTGTGTTCTACAAAAATGCCTGAAATTAATCTGCAAATATTCGTATTACAAACCATATGTTAAACTTATTCTACTGAAATATAAATTAAATTACAGAGCAACAAAAACTAAAATACCTGACTTATATCACTACAATCTCCAACTTCACAACCTTCACTACATACGGAACCTTCACTAACGTCACTCAAGTCAACTGAACTGACATTATCAAATGCACTAACCAAATTTAATTTACACAAATTCGGCACAGATCAATAAAATTACACACAACATAGTCAAAAACCAACAAACTCACTTTCTAACATCCAACAACACAAATCCAGTTCTCTTTTTGTACCCACCCAAGTCTAAATGCCGAAATCAACAAACTCACTTTCTAACATCCAATAACACAACTCCACTTCGCATTTTGTACCCACCCAAGCTTAACTGTCGAAACGCTTCTTCTTCAAAAGCATTCGCACATTCGAACCATTTTTGCTTACACAAACCCGTTCACTTTTTTTTCAAAACAGTTTCAAATAAATACATATTTTTGGGATCTAAAATTACTTAGCTTTTTGAACACATTTCGAATTAACAGTCCACAACAACATTTAGGATTGAGAGAGCATCGATTTGGGGAACAAGAACAGATGAACATGGCCTTTCACTCGAAAAGAAGAACATACGAAAATAGGGTTTGATTTGGGGAAGAACAACACAAAAATACGGGAAATCAGTCGGGGAAGAAAAACATACCAAATTAGCCTTTGATTTGGGAAAGAATAACAGAAAAATTAGGGCTTGCACTTGTGGAGGAAGAAGATATGAAAACTCTGTTTTCCCAAAACCGCACTCTTCACTTTTTCTTTCTCTGTTTTGTTGTGCGCGCGCATGACCTACAAACGCTTCTTAACCTCACGCGTCAGTTCTCATTTCAAATTTAACAAAACATTAAAATATGGTATGCCATGTAGGCGGGTCAAAAAGGGTCAAAAAGGGGTAAAAAAGGGGTCAGTGTATCATTATCCATTTAAGAAGGGAAAGCCTTTAACAAATCTTAACATGTCAAAGAGAGGCTTGACGCGTTGGTTACTCAAAAGAAAATGAGGTTTAACAAGTGTTGAAAGATCCTCCCTGTTCCATGCCCACGGCAAAACGTTTAAGAATAGTCTATTGACAAGACCTGATTACAATCCATTCATTAGAAAAACTAATGCATGATCTTAGCTTATTCACTAAAACTTTTCGTATAGGCATTAACCATCACTCACAAGCTATCATTTATTCTGGTCTATTTGTAACAACTACTCAACTGGTTTTGGACGTGTTGAATGCTCTAGGAAAGAAAGAAATTTTGTCATTTTGAGCAACCAGAATGGTTTCATGGAAAAATTCATATAGGGCTGGAGAAAACTTTATTAACAAGTGAGTTATTCAAACATATGAGTACACTTGATCTTGAAAGTGGCATTATATTTATGTTGTTTTCAACTTGTTCACTTTTACATTCACATTAATACTAAAAGAAAAATAAAACTCTAAAAAAAGGGAAAATAATAGTCAAATTAAAGACTAAGTCTCAACTTTAAATTATCAAAGTCAAAGATGGAAAACGGCATCTAGGACTACTGTATCTGTGAGTGAAACCAGACCGTTATGGTTTGTTGGACATTCTACATCCCAAAAATTAAAGTCAAATGAGGTTTAAACTACATGTATAGAGTCTTTGATGGACTTATGGCATTTATCCATTATTGAACTTGGATTAGATCATCAACAAATATCTAATTTCTGTATGACCTTTATTGTATGTTTATCATATCACCAACAAATATCTAGTTACATGTATGAAATGTATGCGTTGGAGTTGATGAAAATTGTGCTAGTCTCACCACTGATGATGCATCTTATTGGTTTTCATGAGTTAGAGAATACCCAAAAATTTTGACTTCATTATTATAGCTTGTGCATCATAAATTTTGTTAACCCCTCCAAAATATTCAGTGGTTTCAGTTTTCTTAGTCCTCCGCAGCATGAAGTTTATTCTTTTTCTAATGAGTTGCATAGTTCATAAACTATTTTTACCTTCTGAAACAGTTTTCATAGCAGCAGAGACTTCATCCCTTACACAATCCCAATCTCTCAGTAACAGAGAGACCTTAGTTTCCCCCGGTGGAATTTTTGAACTCGGTTTCTTCAACCTAGGAAATCCCAAAAAAAACTACCTCGGAATCTGGTATAAGAATATCCCTGTACAAAACATAGTATGGGTTGCAAACAGTGCCATCTCAATCAAGGACTCTTCAGCCATCTTGAAATTAAACAGTTCTGGCAATTTGGTCCTCACACAAAACAACACGGTTGTCTGGTGCACAAGTTCTGCAGAAAAGGCACAGAATCCAGTGGCAGAGCTCTTGGATTCTGGAAATCTTGTGATAAGAGATGAAAATGAAACTAAGGCAGAGACATATTTGTGGCAAAGCTTTGATCATCCATCTAATACATTGGTGCCAGGAATGAAGCTTGGATGGGACCTCAAAAGAAATCTTAATATTTTCCTGAAAGCTTGGAAAAGTGATGATGATCAGACACCAGGAGACTTATACTGGGGCGTTGTTCTGCATCCTTATCCTGAGATGTATATGATGAAGGGACCAAAAAAGCACTGGAGACTTGGGCCATGGAATGGTTTGCGTTTCAGTGGAAGGCCACTTAACACCATTCACCGTTACGAGTTTGTCTCCAACCAGGAAGAGGTTTATTTCAGATGGAACCTAAATAAAACTAATTCAGTGACAAAAGTGGTACTGAACCAAACTGCACAAGTGCGTCAACTTTATGTATGGTCAGAGAAATCATGGATTTGGTCTTCAACTATGCCAGATGACCACTGTGATCAATATGGAGTTTGTGGATCCAATACTTATTGCACCACTTCTGCATCAGCAACTTGTGGTTGCTTAAAAGGATTCAAGCCTAAGTCTCCTGAGAAATGGAACTCAATGGAATGGTCCCAAGGATGTGTCCTCACACATCCACTTAGCTGCAAAGACAAGTTGGGTGATAGTTTTTTCTTCATGGATGGCTTGAAAGTGCCGGATACTGAATATACGTTTGTGGATGAGACTATTGATTTAAAACAATGCAGAGCCAAGTGCATGAATAATTGTTCCTGCATGGCATATACCAATTTAAATATAAGTGGAGCAGGCAGTGGCTGTGTCATGTGGTTTGGTGATTTATTTGACATCAAACTCTATTCAAATCCAGAAATGGGGCAGCGCCTATATATAAGGTCCAGTCCTACAAAATCAGGTAAATACTTTTGCAGTTTGATCTCTTATTATTTCTCTCTTCCGAGTTTCAATCCTGTGTGAGAGAGTTTAATCTTGGTCCTTCAACACGGAATTGAACCAATGTTGTTTTATTTGATCCAATTCAACTGTGAAGAGTCTATCAGTAACAAGAACCCTGCAATAATATATGTAACCTCCATTGCTGCAACTTGTGGAGTGATGCTTGCTATTTATTTTGTCTACAGAAGGAAAACTTCAGGTAAAACTATTCTTCTCTTCTCTCACATTTCACTGCAATTATAAGTGAATAGTTCTATTATTATATTCCAAATGGAAATTCTGCTATTTGTCCATTCATTCGCTTGACAAGTGCTGTTATTCATCTTATGGAGAATCCTTTGGAATCTTGGTTAAATTACCTTATATCCGTGTCTCTTTGACATAATTTCATAGTAGTAGAGTTTAATGATATTGAACATAAAAACAATCTCAAATTCTCATGTTTTCGTTTCTCAGAGGAGCCAAAAGCAGAAAATAACGATGAAATATGTGGATGATCTAGATCTCTCATTACTTATTTGTCAATAATTACTGCACTCACGGATTATTTACGTGTTTGATCAAAAAAAACCATGAAGGGACACAACTAAAGATAATAGCTACCACAGTTGGTGCAATTAGTGGCATTTTTATTTTTCATTTTGTCATATACAGAGTCCTAAAGAACGTTGCTGCTAAATTATTCACCTATAACTTTGTCCATAAATCAGTTGCAATGCCCTCATCTTTCATAATATTATTGAATGGTTTGTTCCTTTCTTCCTTTTTCAGATAAGTCAAAGACAAAAGAGGACATTGAAAGACAGCTACGTGTTCTGGATGTGACTTTGTTTGATCTTTCTTCAATCAGAACCGCCACTAACAATTTTTCATTGAACAATAAGATTGGACAGGGTGGTTTTGGACCTGTATATAAGGTAATTAAATATTTAAGCACTTAACACAAAAGAAACAACTAGAGTCCAGAAATGTATTGTTATGAAAACATCTCCTGAAATTAAATGAATGAATTTACGCAGGGAAAATTAGTGGATGATCGTGAAATTGCTGTGAAGAGACTTTCACAAAGCTCTGGACAAGGAATAACTGAGTTCATGACAGAAGTGAATGTGATAGCAAAGCTACAACACCGAAATCTTGTAAAGCTCCTTGGTTGTTGCTTTCAAGGAAAAGAAAAGTTACTAGTATATGAATACATGGTTAATGGCAGCCTAGACACCTTCCTTTTCGGTATGCAATTTGAGG
>Ga0099823_1005218_pt1 | contig 12906 bp, 8 predicted proteins | sample CowpearedBW_FD_76831 | JGI IMG/M metagenome (GOLD analysis project Ga0099823, IMG submission 76831) | Root nodule microbial communities of legume samples collected from California, USA - Cow pea red BW | ecosystem: Host-associated > Plants > Roots > Nodule | place: USA: California | collected... | reverse complement strand
TATTTCAACTATATTTTAAATTTATATGTCAAATAATTTTGTATACTATTATTTAAAATATAAATTCAAATAAAAAATAATATTAAAGTATGATGTAATAAATTTATTTGAAATATAAATTTCAAATAAATTTAAATTTCTAATTTTAAAACAAAATTTAAATAAATTTCAATGCAAAATATAAATTTAAATAAACTTAATCTTATTTAATAAAAATATCAATTTTAATAAAAATATTAGTATAACATTTATATAAAATTTAAATTGGTTCATTTTAACAAAAAACAGGACAAAATTGAGATTAAAATAACAATACAAGGACTAAATTAAGATTAAATCAATGATGTGGTGCTAACAATGATATGTGGCATTACCACTACCACATCACATTGTCATTGTCAAGTGGCACAATGCTAATTTTACACATGGCAAAAAAATAAAAAAAAAACTAAAAACTTTTTTAAAAAAATCACAAACTAACATGTGACATATGTTTAATGTTGTTAGCACATTACTAATGGAAATGAAATAATTGTTACACATTTTCAAAAATAGGGACCCAATTGAGACTAAGTATGGCAACGGGTCGGGCACAGAAAGTGCCCAACCACTACCTAACCCGCAAAACAAAAATTCATTCGCTACCCATCCATTTACCCGTTGTGTGCTCGCGAATATTTAAAAAAGATATATATTTTATAAATTTTAAATTAAATTTAAATAAAATTATAAAATATAAAATATGATATAAATTAAATTAAACTTAATAAAATATAATTTTAATTTTAATTTTAATTTTTTGTTAGTAACAGGTCTCTACGGGTACGAGTAGTCGCATCTGACCAATTTATAAACAGACATTAAAATACCCACTACTCGCAGATATTAACTATCCGCCACAAATTTTATTCGTGGATACCCGCAGGCATGAATATTTTTTTTATCCCTAGTTGAAACCAATTATGATTTGAGGACTAAATTAAAATTTTTAAACAAAAAACGAGGACTAATTAAGTGTTTAAACCAATATGTTTTAGAATGCATTTCATATGTTCTAGAAAACTTATAATGAAAATTCTATTCTGAAAATTGTTTTAAAAATTTTTAAAAACTTATTCGAAAATATTTCTAGAACAAGTAATTTGAAAGTCACTTTTACACGATAAAATAGTCATTTTCAAAAGTATGGGTGTAGCCAGAAATGATGAGAGTGCAAAAAGAAAAAAAAAAGCAGCATATAATCAAGTTTTTTAAAAGGCATCTAATTAACTTAAAATCATATTTTTTTTGTTTCATATACTTTATTTTTTAATTTAATAGTTACAATGAAAGATTGCTCTAGAACAGTTAGATTATTGTAGAGTATTAGAATAGGTGAACTTGATATGTTCTGTTTTGAAAGGACGAAAGGTAAATTGTTTGATACACATATGTGACATTTGACAATGCCTAAGTGTCTTTGTAAGTATGTATGTTCCTTCAATCTTAATATTTCATCACCTAAACTTTGATCCCACCAACCGTTTGTTGAAAGGTGTCTTATAAATTGCTTTAAACCCAAGCAAACTGCGAAATCAGACACTGGTGGGAAAATGTTAGTAACAAAAGTTAGAACAGTTTTCAATTCCTTCAACCACCCTTTATCAATGCAGTCTTTGATGGATCGCAGGATCCAATCCCTCTTCCCAATTGCGTTGTACTCAATTCTGATCTTAGGAGCTGCAAGGTTAGTGCTAGATAGCTTGAAGATGAAGCAGAGCTCTGTTTTGAGACTCTATGGCATGCCACATGGTGGAAGAAGCAGATTACCTGTTGTAGTTTTGGCAGAGGATCGATTTGAGGATAATTGCAATGTGTTTGAGGGGACTTGGGTTTGGGACAATGTGTCCTATCCTCAGTATGAAGAAGAGAGTTGCCCTTACTTGGTCAAGCAAACCACATGCCACAAGAATGGTAGACCTGATTCTTTCTACAAGAACTGGAGGTGGCAGCCTAAAGGATGCAACCTTCCAAGGTTTTGCCAATTGCCACCCTTCTCTTTATGCACATTCTATCTTTTTATGTTCTGCCTTTGTTTTCTAGTTCAATGATCATTGGAAAAATCACATTTTTTTTTATTTGAGTAAATAGTTCAGTCACTAGTTGTATAACATGTTTTTAAGCGATGACATTCTAACTTTTTAACTCCCTTAAGTTTTTTGTATAAAAATATTTTATATCTCTCACATGTATAATAAATATGTTAAATTTTACTATATCTATTGTAAAAATAGTATATCTTCTCATAAGCATAAAGAAAACTATTTCATGTTTCTAGAGTAACAAAGTAAACAGTGCAGTGCATTATTGTTAAGAAAATTAGATAGGAACCCTCGTAGACCTGGAATATTTCCTTGATTTGTGACATTGGAATAGTGAGGTTTACTTAAATTGTTCTGTGTTTCTTGACTTCAGATTCAACGCTTTGAAGATGTTGCACATGTTGAGGGACAAGAGGATAATGTTCATTGGAGACTCATTACAAAGAGGCCAATTTGAGTCCATGATCTGTTTGATACAATCTGTAATTCCTGAAGGAAAGAAATCCCTCCAAAGAATCCCACCGATGAAGATCTTCAAAATTGAGGTATATCAGACATAATATTACTATACCTTACAGCATCTGAAAATTTACTTGATGAAATTGGAGCAAATCCAAAATCGTTCCTAAGAAATGTGCTAGGACACATCAATTGATAAAAATGGGAAAATCTTACCCTTGAACCCAGAAATCAAGGACTAATGATGTCAAAAGGTGTAAATTTTAGGGACCTATTATTAAGAACTAATATGTCTAACCCTTAATCATTCAAAAATGAATTTGGGGTTTTATTTTCACCAAATCCACTTTGCTAAGATGTCCTGTAGCTTTGATTTTTGTAGGAGTTCAATGCATCGATTGAGTACTATTGGGCTCCATTCATTGTGGAATCCATTTCAGATCATGCAACAAATCACACAGTGCACAAGAGAATGGTCAAGCTAGACTCAATAAATAACCATGGCAAACATTGGAAAGGAGTGGACATTCTGGTGTTCGAGAGCTATGTTTGGTGGATGCACAAACCTTTGATCAATGCTACGTGAGTGTCAAATGCTAAGTGTAGTTGAATGTCAATAGCAGAAACTTCATAATTCCTTTACTGAAAAAGTTTGAAAATTTTTTCATTTTTTTAAGATATGGATCACCACACCATGTCAAAGAATATGAAGTTACCACAGCATACAAGTTGGCTTTGGAAACATGGGCTAATTGGTTAGAATCAAACATCAAACCAATGACTCAAAAGGTGTTTTTCATGAGTATGTCTCCAACACATCTGTGGTGAGTTCTCAATCTTTTCTCTCTGTAAAAATTTGTTGAGTTTGAATCATCATTTTCTTTATTTTTCGATGATATAAATAAAGCAGAAGTTCTTGAGCACATCAGATGACATTGTTCAACAGTTCTTCTTAAGTGGTGTAAAAGATCCACCTTTTTATCAGCCGTTTTTGTTTCATGTCAGGGATATGTTTCCAGAATAGTTAAGATGAAAAAAATATTTTCGCTGTTATCTATACAAATTTGTAAAAAACAAAAACAAGTGAAAGTAATGTAATATTTTTATACTCATTTTTGTGAAAAACAAAAACATATGACATGTGTGATCCCCTTTTCACTTTTTGGCTCCAAATTTTTTCTAAAATAATTTCATGCTACTAGGAATTTAATTTTTCATTTAAAATCTACTGAAAATAATTTTTAAAACAAGTTTGTTAGAAACCAAAAGATCAAGCTCGCTTGTATCCTCAAACCCCGAGTTGTTTGGAATGCCAAAGTGAACTAAAATGAATGATGTAAAATGGAAAAATAATAGCAGACATGCTTTAACTCATTCAATTCATTTTCCTTCATATGTATTTGAACAGTTCCTAAAAATGACAACTGATTTTCCATCTTCAGGAGCTGGGAATGGAAACCTGGAAGCAATGAAAACTGCTTCAATGAGTCGTACCCAATCCAAGGTCCATACTGGGGTACAGGCTCAAATCTTGAAATTATGAAGCTAATACATGATGCACTACAAGTACTGAAAATAGATGTCACCCTTTTGAATATCACCCAATTATCAGAGTACAGAAAAGATGCTCACACATCAATTTATGGGGAGAGAAAGGGCAAGCTATTGACCAAAGAACAAAGAGCCAACCCAACAGATTTTGCTGATTGCATTCACTGGTGCCTACCTGGAGTCCCAGATGCATGGAATGAAATCCTATATGCATATCTATTAAAGGGTTATCAAAACTTCTCTTGACATGGGCAGAGAAGCCATGAAAGAAAGCACAAGCATCTCTCAAATGGGGGCACACATCTTCTTTCATACTCATCATTCAATTCCATTTTCAGAAACAAACACTTTTTGTAAAACAGATGTACATACCATTTGACTAACTATCAATATCAAGAGATAGATACCATTTACACACCAAGTAAAACATTTTTCGGGTATGCAGATTGAGAAAGAAAATAAAATAAAAGGCACTTTTAAAGCAACCAACGTGCAAAAATTATCATCACAATTTATTATTACCATTTCTTCATGGAAACCGAAACAATGTAGTTTTCAGTAAGAACTTCCACATGCCAAAAATGAAGAGCCAAAGCAATTGGTCTGTCATTATTTACATGAAGTCTAATTGTATTTAGAGCAGCTCCCACTCACTCTCTGAATCATGCTGCTCTTGGACATTCTTCGATTCCACATCCGTTCTGATGCTTAATGGTAATAAAGTTTCCAAAAAGTCTCTTCTAGGCTCAATATCACAGTCTCCATACCATATTGCTAACTGCTCATACTCCTTGGATAACCTCTTCTTTGAAGCAAATGCATCCTGGATTCTTTTCTGCATGAGCAAGAAGATCATAATATGCAATAACTTATTTCCAAAAATAAACTTTATTTCCTCTTCCTACCCTACCCATTTTCATGTAAAACATATAAAGAATCAAGGGAGATATGTCAAAGCAACTACTATATCACAAAAAAAAAATTATAACTATAGCTTTTAAAGAGTAGCAGAGTAGCAGTGGTGTTACTTGGTAAGTACTAAATTGTACTAAGGATAAAGCACAAAAAATACAATGTCTACTTAGTTTACACATTAAAACATAAGAAGAGAGGCCAAGGAAAATACCTTATATGATCGAAGCTTTCGAGTTCTACAGGCAACTGCATGCAGTTCACTATCGTCCACATTTACACAGTTTTTGTCAACCTTCGGATCATCATTCAATTGAATGACTTCCGTGCAGGATTCAAGAGAACACACCAGTGATTTATCTGAAGAAGCAAAAGTCACATTAGATAGGAGACAATACACTTAAATGAAATTAAACATGTTATCATTGATTATAAGATTCCTAAGTAAAAAATCTGTTCGTATTGTTATTTTTCTCAAGTAATATACAAGGTAAATATTTTTGTCTACTTCACTTTAATTGAATTTTACACAAAAATGAAATAATGAAAAAAAAGAAACTAATGAAAATGGTAATTATCTGTGTGGATACACTATGTACCTGGATTTGGATAAACCATAAGACTTGCAAAAACAGCAGGTTTACACACTTAGTAAGGCACAGATGGCTTTAACTGTGGATAACATAAAGCCAAAAGCCATATAGTGAAGCAAGTTATTCAGATATCTTTTATTTTATTTCATCTGGATGGAGCTCAAAATTTTGTCAATATATTATTTGACCCAATTGTATAATATAACTATATCTCATCTGGCAAACATCTTATAGCGCTATATTGAGAACAACATGTATGCTATTCCCAAGTCTACATGAATTATCCAAAGACATTATTTCATTGATCATGAAATATACAACAGATGAAAGAAAAATTTCTCATAAATAGAAATTTGGAGATGCCAACCTTTTGATCCCATAGATTGACAGAAACCAGAGAACACGAGACCACCCTGAGGTTCCATGACTTCACGAGCTGGATGGGTGGAAGATTCACAACATACAGGCAAAACGAAACTATCTGAAGTAGCACACAGAGAAGCATCACCTGGATTTCTTTTGCAAGATTCATTTTCATAGGAACTACTGGAGCATGAAGGTTCTGTCCTTGTCATAGGCCTTTCACTCGACACTGAAACATCAGGTGAAACTTCAGCTAGTATACCATGTGTGTTCTGGTAAGCATTAGATGATTCCCTAAGCAAGGAGACATTAGTTGATTCTTTCTCATCGAGAGACTGGGAACTCAATAATTGGGATGTGGATGAATTCCTAGCATTTTTTTCAACAATCAAGCATGAATTTTGACGTGGATTCACATCTCTGTTATCCTTTGTTCTGATTGAAACTTTGTATCCACTTTCAAAAGAATCAAAACATGGTTCACTGTGTATAGGGAATTCCAGGGGTCCTTTCTCTCCAACAGACATCATGTTCAATGGTTTAGGAACAGATTCAAGAGCAACCACTTCACTGCTTGTATGGATATTTTCTTTTGTAGATACAGAAGTTCCTCTGGAGTCATCACCAACCTCTTCCTGAGAAATGTAAGAATCTTCCACCTCTAGGGAAACTGAGCAAGATTCATCACTAACTTGATTTACGTTCCTGGTATGAACACCAACTTTCTGAATATCAGCAATATCCATGGCATTAGTATCGCGCAATGCCAAACAAAAATAATTAATGGGAGTTTCCTCATCAAGACTCTGGGGACTCCACACCTTGGAGGAGGATGAATTCATAGCATTTTCATCAGCAATCAGACATGAGTTTTTCTCTGCATTCATGTATATGTTAACCTTTGTTTTGATTGAAACTTCCCATCCACTGTCAAAAGAAGAAGATTCACTGTGCATAGAGAATTCCAGGGATTCTTTCTCTCCAAGAGACATCAAGTTCATTGGTTTAGGATCAGACTCAACAGCAAACTCTTCAAAGCAGGTGTGGAAGTTTTCTCTCTCAGACTCAGAAGTTCCTCTTGAGTCAACACCAACTTCTTCCTGAGTGATGTAAGAATCTTCCAACTCCAGGGAAGCTGAGCACGATTCATCACTCTCTTGATATGCAGGGATGTTCTTGACAGGAACACCATCTTGATTATAATCAGCACTACCAATGGCAACCTCTTCAAAGCTGATGTGGAAGTTTTCTTTCTTAGACTCGGAAGTTCCTCTTGAGTCAACACCAACTTCTTCCTTGGTGATGCAAGAACCTTCCAACCCCAGGGAAACTGAACCCGATTCATGGATGTTCTTGACAGGAACACCATGTTGCTTATGATCAGCAATATCAGTGGCATTGGAATTCATAAATGCCACATAATAATGATTGATGGGATTTTCCTCATCCCTTTCTTTATTATTATCTTTACAAACAGAATCTACTGAAAAGTCAATGTTATTTGTCTCAGCTACCAGAAGATGATCTTCATATTTTGAACTGGCCAATGAATCTAAGGGAAGTAGTTCATGTACAACTCCAGAATAAAACTTTTTCACACTATCTCCAACATTCTGGACCTGGTTCTCAAGATATTTTTTAGCATCCTGAAAACAACAAATAAAGAGAAAATAACAAAGAAACTTAAAGATTGCAATTTTTCCAACCTCAAGATATGTTATACAACTACAAGAGAATGAACAAAGATCAAACCACAAGTGTAAATCTGTAATTGAATCGTTTAAGTTCTTTGACAACCAGAAGAATGAAGTTCTTTAAACTTCCCCATGGATAGCAATGCATTAATTAAATGATAAAAATAAAGTCTTTCTACTTTTGAGGTTTCAAATACGAGTTACAAAATATGGCAAAGGTGAGGAGGGAAGACAAACAAAAGGAAAAGTAGAAAAACAATGAAATAGTACCTGTCCTACAATATCATCCACCTCGTGGCACACTGCTTCAAACTTCTGGTAAATATTCCCAACCCATTTATTACTGTTAAACCTCAAATCCATCACGAACTTGTAACACTGTACCAGGACAAGAACTTTGAATCCTCAGGTTCGTGAAAATAGCATTTCAATCCTAGATGAAACTGCAACAACAACGGAAAAAGTTTTAATGCCTATCATAAAAAAAATGGAATCAATCCCATTCTTCAAATTCAGCCGCAAATCCCATGATTTGAGCAGTATGTGCGCAGTATGTGCTATAAACCCTCCCTTGAACCAAAAAATATTCCGTACATTAATAGGATAAAAAAAGCTTTATCTGAAAGGTGAAATTCCACCATCCTTTTTTGCTTGAAAATAAAAAATCGTTAAGACAATTAAACAGGCACCAATACAACCCTCCGTCCAAGTTTCAAATTTTCATAGATTCTTTTCTGACTTCCATATAAACAGTATTTTCATCCTACCATATAAACATTTCATATTTCCCAGAATACAACTTTGAACTCTTTGGGATTGTATTTCATATTTCCAGAATACAACTTTGAACTCATTGTGATTGTAAATTACTTCCGGATGGAATGTCAATAACAACACACAAAAACAATAACAAAAACGAGGAGAAAGAAAGGAATAAGAATAATTCATGCAATACCCAATTCTCAATATGTTCATATTATGGAACGAGCCATCAGAACAATACATACACATGCAAACAATACATGAAACATAAACCTGCATGATGCACATATTCTTATCCTGTTATAGTTATAAGACACAAAGATGATCAAAACATGTTTAGGTGAGTGCAGAGCATTCAGCGGTAGTGAGAACGCATTCGGTGGTAGTGAGAACAAAAAAAGGTATGCAAAAGATGAAAACTTTAAAGTCCTGATCAATTTTGAGGAGAAACAATCTAGGCCGGGGTGTGATCAAATAAGCATGGCCAAAATTCAATTTAAGTAAATTATAGGAACATACAAAGAAACGGTGATCAGCAACCAGCAACGTCAGCAACCGGTGACCGACCAAACAATTGAGATGCAGGGTGAGAACGGATTCCGAATTTGAGGTTGAGGAGTGAAATCAGAGGGTTTTAAGAAAGAGAAACCTTCACTCAAACAGAATAAATCTGTTTGTTGTTATTATATTTTCTCCTAAACTACGGAGGACGTTTTTTCGGGTATTATTCCTCTTAATTTATTATTATTATATTTTTATTACTCTCCCTAAATTTGTTTAGAATTAAAACTAATATATTCTTTTAATACTTAATTATAATTTAAGTATCCATAAATTTGGGAATTTTTCTTTGAGTCTCCACGCTTAAATTATTTAATTGAATATGTTAACTTAACGATGTAGTGTTAAAGAGATGACATGATTGTTATGTGATTTTATTGAGTTGTCGTTACATTTACTCGTATACTATTTTAAAATTTTATAAATTATGATTTTATAATTTTATAATTTTATAAAGAAATCGAGAAGTATTATCTAATTTGTAACCTAGATTCGAATTGATGTGTGTACAAATAAGTTTTATACACTTAAAATATCTTGTAGGCTTAAATTTTGCGTACAAAATTCATTCATAAAAATTTAATTTTAATTTAAATCCATGCAAATATACAAAATACATCGTATGCATGGTGATGAAATTAGACAATATCTATTATTAATGTTCGAGAAATTTTTTATGGTGTCAAAGTGAGTCAATCCGACTCACACAGGTTGGTTCACCACAGGTTGAGCAAAAAAATGATCGACCCAACTTGACTCACTTTTGTTGTAAGTCAAAAACTTTGCAACCAAGTCAAACCCACCACGGTTGGTGGGTTAGTGGGTTGACTCACTTACGATTTTTATTTTTTCTAATTTATTTTATATATTTATTATTGTAATGGGAGTGAATTGACTGAATCTATTTTTTATAATGGTGGAATTAATGTGCTCACTTAATTCTCGAAATATTAGTATAAAGATAGTAGTTAAAGATTAAAGTATTAAAATATATAACTTCTCAAACAAGTAAATCAAACATTCAAACTATTCAAATATTACAGAACAACATTATAGTATTTAAAAAATATGAAATTGTGAACCTATATAATTAGAAGTAGTAAATAATTATAATAAAAGAATTTAAAAATTGTAAAAAACTGTTGGTGGGTTAAGTGGGTCAACCCACCCTCAAAAAAAGTGAAATTTGTAAGTTTTGAAATTGTTGAAATGCCAAGAAGGGTGGGGGGTGTTTGAATTGGCTTGTTAAAAATTTTTGTAACCTTTAAAGGCTTAAAAATGTCCTCAATTTAATCAACCCAACCAACAAGTAAGGATGCAAACACTTCTCGACTGTACAATTTTAACCGATCAAAAACAGAGTTAGTCGATTGATTTTATTAAACTGATGCAGTATTGATATAATCAATCGATCGAATCACAAAAACAGTCGACTAAAATACTGGAAAAAATACAAAAAATGAAGATTTGTGATTTAAAGCAAGATCAATGTAAAAGATTAGTCAAGACAGGTTCCAATGAGTTATATAAACATGATCAAAGTTGTAGATAATGCCAAAACACTCAAGAATGTCAAAAAGATAGTTTAGATCACAATTCTTTAAACTTTAAATGATAATGCAAGAGAGAAGGGTTAGAGAAAAAAGTAATGCACAAGATTTTTATACTGGTTCACTCAAACCTGAGCTACATCCAGTTTGTCAAGGCAACTCGAGCCTGACTTTGCACTATTTCAAAAGATTTACAAAGTTTACACTCCTATACTTTCAAAATATGCAAAAACACATACAAAAGACTCTTGAATCACACAAAAATCACACCAGCACAATAAGAAAGCTCTTGCAGACCTGGAAAACCACCAGGCACACACAGAAAGCTTGAGAAAGATCAAACCTCAGTGGTAGCACAACCCTGCCTACCACAAACACCTTCTCCAAGCTTCAAACACCAAGCAAAATGCTCCAAGAATTGATCAAAAATCAATCTTCACCAGTTTTTGCAATATGTATGATCACGAAAGGGAGAGAATTCCCAAGTTTCCAAAATGATTTCACGCCAAAAAATGGTCTTCTTACCTCTCTTTTGAAAAATACAGCTCGTATAGTCAAACTGTTACGAAATTTAACAGGTTGATATTCAAATCAATTGCTTGATTTCACTTAACTTAAGTGAAACCAGTCGATAAAAAATAAATGAACTTATTGAATAAGTCACAATTTAAGATTACTACAACTAACCTTTTAATTTGTTAAAAATTCATTTAACAGATTAAAAGACACATTTTAACTTGTTGAAAAATATTTCAACAGATTTAAAAAACAATAAAGACCCTATACATCTAATGAATGCTCAATTGTCTACAAAGAGAATTATAATTTTTTCGCCATGATTGATCCATATAGAGGGCATGCATATAAGGCTTGATCAACTCGAGCAACATCAAATCTCCATAACTTCCTAAATGTAGGCATGATTCCAAAGCAATGGCTTCAAGTTACTTCAACAAAGTTTCATCAAATCTTTAAGTAACACACCATTCAAGCTACGCATGTCAACAAAATTTTCTCAACCCAACCCAGCTCGAACCCGTGGTGAGTCGGATTGGCTCACGAGTTGAAACTCATTTTGACATCGCTAAAAGTTTCGATTTTAACAAAAAGTTGAGCGTACAAAATTTAATTCGAATTTAATTTGTACAAATATATATTATGCATGGTGATGAAATTAGACAATACTCATCATCCTATAAAATCATAAAATTTTAAGATTATAAAATTTTAAAATTATAAAATGAAAAAATAAAAAAATTTAAAATCATAAAATTGTAAATTATAAAATTATAAAATCATAATTTATAAAATTTTGAAATAATAAAATAATGAAACTACATATGATTGACAAGATAATAACCATATTAGCTCATTAATCGTTACATCACTGACTTCACATAAAAAGTTAAACGTGCAAGGATACAATTAAAAGTTTTAAATTTATTAAATACTTAATCAACTATAAAGATTGATCACAGATCCATTTCAAAAATCCCGAATTTACCAAGCACCTTAAACATAATTAAACTTTCTTTTTCTTTTGAACTTCTAAATATTGATAATTAAAAATAGACTCAGTTGCATTTTTTCTAAACTTCATTTCCTCAATTTAGTTTTTATATTTAAGAGTTCACATTTTTAATTTTAATCGGCAATTTTACACACTTTATTTATTTCATTTTTGGGTTAATAAAAAATAATGTATATAATTTATTTCATTGTTTCTATTATATTTCATGTTATATCATATTATAAGTAAAAGTACAAGTGATACGTGAATCTGTTTATTTTTTTAAGGCTTAATTACTCGGATTATACCCATTTTGGTTCGAAAATTTCAAAATGGTACCCACTTTGAACTGTCTCAATTTAGTATCCAATTTTGATTATTGCACCAATGTAGTACCCTCCGTTAAGTCTTCACAAACTCCGTTAACTACCTTGCCACGTGTCAGCCTCTGGATTTTTAATTTTTTTTAAATTTTTTGTAATTTTTAATATTTTGTAATTTTTTTTAAATTTTTTTTACCACGTGTCAAATCTTTGATGTGACACGTGGCATTGTTAGTGACACATGGCAAGGTATCGCCACGTGGCAAGGTACTTGCCAAGTGTCATTGTCTTCATTTCAACCTAGTCCCCATATATGTCTATTTGTTTCAATTTAGTACCCATATATGTTTATTTGTTTCAATTTAGTACCCAATTTATTTGTTTGAATTTTATTCAAATATTGTTTTTTAAATGGAGAAATATTGTATCTCTTTTAAGACCAAAATTTATTATTTATATAAATGTTATATTGATATTTGTTACTAAAAATGAGTTATAAAATTAAGTATTGAAATTTATATTAAAGTTAATGGTAAAAGTCATGAAT
>Ga0099823_1005215_pt1 | contig 12908 bp, 7 predicted proteins | sample CowpearedBW_FD_76831 | JGI IMG/M metagenome (GOLD analysis project Ga0099823, IMG submission 76831) | Root nodule microbial communities of legume samples collected from California, USA - Cow pea red BW | ecosystem: Host-associated > Plants > Roots > Nodule | place: USA: California | collected... | reverse complement strand
GTTCAAATTCATTACCGGCTGGTCATGAGAAATGGAAGCCTTGGGAGTACTGGAGACAACAGTCCCATTCCTTGTTATCTCCCAACAACGAACCTATCAAATTAGAAACTCACAGAAAATTAGAAACAAGGTTTAGCATTTAGGATAGAGATGTCAACGGGTCGAACAACCCACGACCCGATCCATGATAAAAAAATTCACCCATCCAACGAGTAATCACCCAATTTAAATTCAAATAAAAATAAAAATAAATTAAATAAAATTTTGATTTTAATTAAATTTATTTAATAATATAAATTAATTTTAATTTTAATTAAAATTAATTTAGTAAAATATAAATATTAATTTAAATTAAATTAAATTTTAATTTTAATTAAATTTAACTTAATACATTATAAATTAAATTAAATATAAATTATGTTTTAATTCTTTTGCATAAAAATAAATTATCATAATTTTTTTATAAAATATAAATTAAATTTTAATTTTAATTGAATTGAATTTAGTAAAACATAAATCAATTTTTCATTTTTAATTTTTTTCAAAATTTCTCTAAATACATAAACCTGTCTCTTCCTACCGATTTATATTTGGATACTAAAATTAACACGATATTTAAAAACATGAATAATTTAAATTTTTAGACATTTCTTTATTAAAAAATATTAAAAAATATTAAAAAATATTAAAAAAAAGTAAAATAATATAAAAATTAAGGTAAAGATTTGATCCATAAATGGTAAAGAAATGTGTTAACATGAATATATAAATAAGTTGTAACTAAATTTAATTATTAATTTTATTTCTAATTTTATTTCATATGAAAAAAGAAAAAATTGGATCATTAAGAAAATTAAATTGAATCAAAATGACAAATAAAAGAACTAAATGAAAACCATTATCTGACATGTGATATCAGAAATTAACGTCTAATTAATAAAAAGACGGAAACGATCGAATTAAATAATTTTAAAAAATTAAAAAATTAAATTGAATTTAAAAAAATAAAGAATTAAAAGAAAATAAAATCAATATATTAAAAGATTAAATCACTTATTAAGTCATAATAAAAATAAATAAATTTAGAGACCGAGAAGAGGAAACCTGATTATCCCATGAAGTAGCGATGAGGAAATTGGCCTTGGAACTGAATGAAAGACTGGAAATTGAATCAGAGGGCGGTTGGACTACCTGAAATTATCATTTTCGGGGGCAAAAAGCACTGAACAAAGAATGTGACGAACGTTGAAGTATGGGAATATTGTTATTATTATTACCTCAAAGGATTTGTTGGGATTGATATTTGCGGCTCCAGAGGTGGACATTGTGATCAATGTACAGAGGGAGAAATTGAGGAGTGGAAAAGGAGAATGAAAGGTTTTAACTAAAATCAAATGTGCTACCGTGTATAGGGTTCACACAAGTAGCTATATATACATAAAAGAATATCAGATTTTGTTGTTAATTCTTTTATTTTTAATTGGGTTAAATATGATTTTGGTCCCTCAAGTTTCAGTGAAATTTAGAATTAGTCTCTCTTTAAAACTTTCGACCAATTTAGTCCTTCATCTTTAAAAATGCATGAATTTAGTCATTTTAACCAAATTTTGTTAAGTTTATCTGACGTTTCAAGCGCATTTCATCATAGTATTTGAATTATTTATACCGTTTGACACATTTTTGCTTCAATGTTAACTCAAGTTTTATCATAAAATGCGCGTTTAAAATGTCAAATAAACTTAACAAAATTTGGTAAGAAGGACTAAATCCATGCATTTATAAAGATAAATGACTAAATTGGTATAAAGTTTCGAAGATTGACTAATTCCAAAATTTACTGAAACTTGAGGGATCAAAAACATATTTAACCCTTTTTAATTTCACCTTTCAACAAATAATATTTTTTTTTAATTAAAATAATTATTATATCATTTTTATCTTTTAAATACTCGTACGCTCAATTCGTTTAGATTTAACTGTTTTATTCATTTAATATTTTTTAAAATTAATTATTTTTAAACTAAAAATAAGTATTTCTTGCAACCGAAATTACGACGGAACGACGAACCAAAAATAAAATTTGTAGAAAAATAGAGTTTATTCTGTAAAACTACGGAAAAACCAAAAAGATAAGGCAAGGTATGCTAAAAAACCAAATTTTGGATCCGAGAGTTGGTTACGTGTAGCGTTATGGTACCTTTAATTAAATATGGAAAAAATGTGGTTTTCAAAATATTTAATTTTCCCCAAAAGTAACAAAAGGATGTAAACAAAAATAATTTTTTGGTTTTTTGCCCAACGAGGATTAATCCTCTCTCCTATGTATATATCTCCATTCACAAACAATGGAGAATCATGATTACGTAGTTCTTTATGAAAAAACTATTTGAAAGATTTGTTGATTTGATTTTTTTTATAATTTTGAAAACTTTTTTTATGTTTGTTTTTGGAAATAATTGTCATGCAACGTGAGCGGCAAGACAAACACAAAAATTAAACAAAAAAAATTGTTTTTTTATCTTTAGTTCTTTATATAGTTTTTTCTATTTTTTAGAAAAATAAATTTGAAAATTGGTGTCACGTGGCACGAATGGCCGAACAGACCCTAAAAAAGATGAAGAAAAATATTTGTTTATGATTAAAAAATATATAATGAAAAATGAAAAAAATAGATAAAAATAATTAAAAATTGACAATGATGTACCTTCCAAATTTTCGATATATGTTCTCTTCTAAATCAATCTCACCCTCTTGTTTTCCTAACAAAGGTAAAAAAAATGTGTGTTTATGTGGGTGGTGATGGAAGAGAAAGAAGAAGTGTAGCGAATATTTTCATTCGATTTCCTACCTCCTTCAATATGTTTTTTTAGAGAGACAAAAAGGAGGTGTGTATGTGAGAGTGCTGATGGGAAAGAATTAGACAAGTTTAGAGAATATTTTTTTTCGGTCTTGATAGAGTGTGTATTTATACTCACACTTTGCAATATCAATACAATTTCAGCCTTAATTGTAATGAACAATATAAGGAAGGAATTGGTCATGATAGGAGCACATTATGGGATCAAATCATAGCAAATCAACGCACAAAATCAATAAGATCAGTAATATTGATTCTAACCGTTAACAAATCATAGCATTAAAATCAATCCCAATTAGTAATATTGTATCTAATTATATGAATAGATATTGCTTTTAATTATTAGAATCAGATCACTAATTTCTCCATCAGAACAAAGGTAGAAGATATGTTGAGTTATTCGGCTAATGAAGAGGAGTGTGATAACAAATTAGGCTCTTCCTTCTTTTTTCCTTTTTTCTTCTTTTTTTCATCTCTCTTTTTTTCTTTTCTTTTTCTAAAATTAAAGTTTGAAAATCTTTGAAGAAAATTTTGTTTCACATTTTTTTTTTTATTTTTCATTAACTAAAAAACTTTTTTTTTTGAAAATAAATTTATTCACCCGGACAAGATAGAGTGTTGGTTGTATCTTTAATACAAAATTATCTACAAAAAAAATAAAAATATTTATAATAAGATTTAAAAAATTACTTATATTTATTTTTAAAACTAAAAAAGTAAATACACATAATTTCAAATAAAATATTTAAAGATAATAACTACCATATATTTTTTAAATTTGACGAGATCTTTTTAAATCTTTTTAGATTTCTCCATCAAACAACTACGTATTGAATTATTTAGAAGATAATGGGAGGAGATTACAAATGACTGATTTGGAAAACTAAAGCAAATATTAGTTGGTGATAATTTATTAGATATCTATAAATAATTTATTTATTTAATTATATTATAAATTTTAACCAACTATATTTGTCAAATAGTTTTAAAACTGGCTATATCTCTTTAAATATTTTTAGATATTCATAACAACTATAAACGATAAATGATATTTATCTTTATTTTTATTTTAAAATATATTTTGATGTTATTTTGATTTTAGTAACAGAAAAATCCACCCTCTCTTCTTTTATTTTGATGTTATTTTGATTTCATGGAGTGTTAAGCTTCAACAATTGGTTCCACCATAATTTCATTATGGATTCTAAGGCTAGAATGAATTAATTTATTTTTGTTCTTTTGATTATTGTTGTAGTTTTTATCTTTCTATGTCATTTATATCTGAATCACATAAAAAGTAATGGTTTTTACATATAGCAAATTAGTGAGATGTTTTAATTTATATGCATGTTGATCATATGAGTCCAAAGGGCTTTTAATTTTAATTGAGAATGTACTTGGATTAAATTTAGAAACTTTAATATGTTAGGAGAAATTGGTACAAGCAGTCATGGATACACTTCTTGATAATGGAATTCGCGAACAACCAATAAAGGACGATAATATTAAGGTTTACAAATCATTTTCTGATATAATCGAGGGCAAAGAGGGAAGATTTCGTGAGACCCTGCTTGGGGAACAGGTTGATTATGTCATTACTGTAGGTCCATCACTTTTATTACATAGATGTGGATGGCCTAGCGAAATAGCAATAGAACTTTTCCAGACATTTATAATTCATGGTCTAATTTGAAAACATTTTGATTCCAATATAGGAATTGCTAAAAGTAAAATATTGCAAAAAGAACCGATTGTATGGGAAATACTTCAAGAAGTTATGTAGGGGCATCCTATAATACTAAATAGAGCACCTACTCTACATAGATTAGGTATACAAGCATTCCAACCCATGTGATTGAATGAGTTTTTGCCAATAATTGAGAATGTAGTTTGATTAAAGGTGAAAACTTTAACAAGAAGTGATCAAGAATGTACTTTGGTTAATTAACTTTTTGCTTGATATTAAAGGTAAAAGAATATACATGATTAGGCATAACAATAGTTAATTCAGAATGTACTTTGATTAAATTTACTATGATTAATCTACAAAGTACTTATTTTTAATTGAGATTGTGTTTTTGTTAATAGTAAGAACGTCAACAAATTAATTGAGAATTTTTATTGATTAATTTGAAAATGTAAGACAATAATTAATTAAATGACAATCCTTAGATAACCAATGAAGAATCTATTTTGGAAGCAAATCAATCTATTTTCTTTATCATTGTTTTTATATATTTTAATTTTTTTCCAATATTATTTTATTTGACTAACCATTTTGTATAGTTTTTTCTAAGAACTAATTTGTTAGAAATCAATTATGTGTTCATGGGAGACGACTTTGGATTACCTTACCATTTCTATTTGTTGATTACTTTCTAAACAACACTAGAGTTGTTATAGATAAGCAGTATTAATTGATTGTGTCAATGACAACGTTATCAAATTTGTCATTGACATGACCAAATTAATACTACTAAACTATAGCAATATAAACATAAATTTCATAAAGTTCTATATAAAATACTAGATTTGGAATATTGATCAAAACAACCTTGAAGCAAATGGTAAGAAAGATACAGATTGCTAAAGCAATAACATACAATTATATAAAGATTCGAGAAAAGCATAACATTTATATATCTAATTTGCATCTCCCATATCAATAAAAAAGTGACACACAGGGCCATTCCTCTCACTCTTGGAGATCGTTGCAAATATTTTTTTTCAACCACTCAGGGGTTCTACAGATGATATATTAGGTGAAAAATTACATTTTCAGGAAAAAATAAAACAATTCAAAGTGTATCAACTTATTCAAGAGTTTGAGTGTGGTTTTGTGGTTGAAAGATTGTCACCACCCAGAAGACAATATGTTAGTGGTTGTTTGTTTCTAATTTTGAACTTGGGAAAGTTGAGTACCCACTTCGAATAGGGTTAAATTAGTGTGGTTTATGCCAAACAAATGAGTCTCGAAAGTGTTTAAGCTACTAAGGTATCTTGCACTCTCTTGTGCTAGTAAATCATAGAATACCCTATGAGTGATGAAACTGTCACGCCTACATTAAAAACATATTTGAACAAATAAAGTTATACATAAATTAACCACATGTTACATGATAGAAATTGAGAAAAGAAAAGGTGAATGTATTACCTGAAGTATCAAGTTATACTCGAATTATATATGTCATAAGTATGCTCATGTGAGAATGTAATAATATCAACACCCAATTTCGTCCAACTTAATAAAAATAATAGAATAATTAATAATAAAAATATATTTAAAATAATAATAAATAATAAACAAATATAAAAATAATATAAAAATAAAAATAAGTAATATTTTTTCCATTTTCTAAATGATAATAAATAATAATAATAAAAGAAAAAGAAAAAGATTATTTTAATATTTTATGTGTTTTCTTCTTGTTTTATTTTAGCCCAAAATACTCTATCCACCCACACCGCATTTTCTTGCAACTAACAGCAGCCCGAAATTTTATATTCTCACCCCCACTCTATGCTTTGTCATTTCTACTCCAAATCAAGAAGTTAATGATGAGATTCTAATATTTAGAAGTTGTTCTAATATTTAGAATCGTTTTTCCCAAGGATAATTGATTTTGTGCTATGAGTTTATGACATCTCTTTTCCATATAAAGAAAGTAGTAATATGATTCTAAGCACTATCTCTTACTAATTAGAATCAATTTTCCTGATCACGTTTGATTTTGTGCTCTGATTTTTTATGTTATTTGATTCCCATAATGTGATAATATTAAGACTAATTCTTGCCTTTTAAATTTCTTTGTAATTAAGACTGACTTTATTACAAGGTTACATTAGATATATAATGTGTATATAAACCCATCAAGCAAAAGAATATTAACCTTTTACAAATAATAAAATAATATGTTTAATCCTAAACGTTATTTCCTAATCTTTTATTCTTTTTTTTAATGCTTTTATAAATTATGGATCTATAATAGTCACACTTGTTTTTGTACCTATCTTATTTTGAAAGTTTTTTAAAATAAAATAAATAAATAATTTAAGTATACTTTTAAATTTTAAAAGACATAAGTGCTCGTGTGACCGCTTGCGTCGTCTTAGTACTTAATACCTTCACTCTTATATAAGATTACTAAAAAAATACAAAATTTTCAAATATAAAAAAAAATGATATCAATGTCTTTGAACAAATTGTTTTCAAAAGGTTTTCTTTATATAGAACTACATGATCCTAATTGTCCATTATGAATGGAGATATGTAGGAGCAAAGAATAATCCTTATCGGGCCCAAAAAACAAAAATCTTTTTTTGTTTTCTTTTGAATTTTCTTTTTTTATTGTTTTGAAAAATAAACATTTAAAGGAGACCACATCCATTTGTATTTTAATTAAAGATACTGTCTTAGGACGGGCGTTATAGGGTGTTAACACCTTCCCTACGCATAACCAATTCACGTACCCAAAATTTGTTTTCGTAGACCTTGGTCTCTTTTTTATGGTTTTCCATAGTTTCCTATAATAACTATGGTGGCGACTCCCAAACCTCTTTTTTAATATTTTATTTTTGGTTCGTCATCCCGTCGCGATTTTGGTTGTGAAAAATATAATAATCAAAATGTTCCTAATTGGCTCGATAATAGTGAGTATGCCAACACATCAACACATAAAATTCCTAAACCAAATCCAAAGGTAGTCAAATATAAAAATAAATATAAAATAAAATCATAATAGGAAACATATATTGTCTTTGTTATTGGAACTAAATTTTGAAAAGAAAACTACAATGGAAATAGAGGGCCTAGGGGAGCTTATACCAAAGAAATCCAAAGTGAATTGCCACTTTAAGGTCTTTCTCCTTGAACAATAAAAGAGAATTATTTCCAAGTTTTGAGGAAAGTCAATTATCATAAGACCAAACATGGGGTCAGTTCAATAAATGCAAACAACCTCGATACTTGTTTATTTTCTTCGATGAGAATTCATTTCAAAACAGTCGTACAATACAAAAATTTTCGATAAAAGTGACGAAATAATGCATAGAATTTGTTTGGCAATTGCATAAATATATAATAGGGTGACAATGGTGACAATTATACAACTCAGATCCATTGCAAGAAGAAGATAAGTGTATTAATAGTATTTGTTTATGATCGACAGAGTGTGGTAACGTTTATGTTTCTGAAGGAAAAAAAAGATTTAAAATTTTTAACTTATAAGCGATTTTTTCTTCTTCGTTAAGTACTTTAGAAAAAAACTTATTATCCCTGAATGAAGACAAATCTTGCATTTGTTAACATATATTGATGTTTTATCCTACTTTCTTTCTTTGTTACAAAATATAATTATTTACCCCCCATAAAGTTCCCAAGCGATTGCAACAACTCAATCAACACAAAATGCAAATCTACAACTTAAAAAATTGAAGTTATAAATAAAGGACTTGAAGGTGTTCTTACGATGTTTCACCACCAGTAAATTCTACATTACTTTTCTTTCTTTATTCTTCCACTTTTCAGAAGTTATCTCACCTTACATTAAACAATCTTCTCCAATTCTCGAATCGAAAATGAAACAATATAGAGAGTAGATGATAGAATTAAACAAATTTTGCAACGCATCGAACAAAAATACATAGACGCCAATCACAATCACCTTCAACCTAAACCAATTTCTTTCCCAATTTCATAATTAGAACCCTAAATTAGAGTCCCCAACATGGAAATATGAGACACATGGACACACCTGTGAGTGAGGTATTCACGCATAGAGAAGGAGATACACAATGTCGCAGTGCACAGAGATGTTCATGAAGGTAACACCGGGAGAGACAAACATCTTTTTGTTTGAGCGAAATGTAGAGTGTGTAAGAAATTGAAAAGTGAAATGTAAAGTGAGAAAAGTGAAATGTACAACAATTAAAGTGAAAAATATGAGTGAAAATTTTCTTTTTTACAAAAGTGTGTAAGAAAACTTATAATTTTTTTTATAATATGATATTATGTGTAAATATTTAAGGCAACATTTTTTTTATCACACATTTCGAAAGCAACATTTTAAAAAATGTTGCTTAAATAATCAACACTTTATAAAATGTGGTCTTTGGTAATTTTTAAGCCACACTTATTAAAAAGTGTGGTCTTTGGTGATTTTTAAACCACACCTATAAAATTGTTGTTTTTTTATGTTTTTAGGCAACACTTTTATAAGTGTTGACAAGTTTTGTGTTGCCTAAACGAAAAAATGGTGTAGTGCTTATCTTTTTTCATTATTAGGGTTTCCCAAAGTTTTAACTTTTGGGTTGTTATTCTTATCATTACCCAAACAACAATGACTTTTTCACTCACCCTTTCAAGATTACATAACACTATAAAATGCACTCCTCGCCATGAAGATGGAAAAAAATAAGAACATCTCAAGAAAATAATCAATTTGAATCTCACTTTTATTTCCCTCTCAAATTGTACTTTCTTTTAACAAAGTATTTATTTTATGGTGTCAAACTTTGTGCTTTTGGTGATTCAGGTTTCCAACCCTTTAACTTATTATTTTATTGTGAGATCTAAACCTTAAGAAGGATAAACATTGTTGTTGCAAAGAGTCATGACATGCATGAGGTTTCCTGGTTTCATAAGGTTAAGGGTTGATGGTAACCTCCTAGCCATGGCCAAGTGCATACATAAGGATAGGTTTCATCGTGAAAGGAAAAGATGCATGAAGATGAGTGGAAATCAGTGTAGAAAGCATGAAGGGCTGTCATCAGGCACCACCCAACTCCAGAATATGGTGCCCAATGCCACAACGATAATTTGTTGATCATAACTTTCTCTATAAACCTTCAAATGTGTTCATTCTTTTTGTGTTGGAAACTAGACTCAAAGGGCTTTCATTTGATTATAAGCACGTAATATTTGGACCTATGAGTTAGGTGCAAATTAATTTCAAAAATCATAGACATTTGAGCCTTGTATAATGAGCCATGTAGTGTACGATTTTGGACCAAAGAAGAGACTTATCTACTTTGGGAGAGATTGGCCATGTGTCATGATCTCATTGAAGAGGTTTTCTCCTTGTGGCCACATGGTACTCTAGGAATTGAGAGTATTTTCCACCTTCTTGAGTGGCTACATGGACTTTAGGAATGCAAGGTATTTCACACCTTCTTGAGTGGCCACGTGTCCTCTCCTATTGGACCAGATTTATGCCTTGGAATCCAAGCTAGTCAAGTTAGAGTTTTTAGGGTTTTGCATCTCCAAATTTGAGACACCTTAGGCTATAAATAAAGGTGTCTACGTCCTTGTAAATTTACTTTGAAATTAGTAGAGTTATGCTGCCAAATTATTTGTGCACACTAAAAATACGTCAGTTAGTAGTTTTCTCCATACAGAATCTAGTTAAGTGAAATCAACACATAGAATTATAAAGTCAAATAGGTTGAAAATAAGTAAGATTAAAGGTTCTATGCAAATGTTGTTTTAAGTGAAATCAACATATAAAATTGTAAAATCAACAAATTAAAAACGTGTATAAGATTAGTTTTCTGCATACAATGGTTATTTAAGTGAAATCAACGCATAGAATTGTAAATCAACAGGCTAATTGTAACAATTCACATTTTATGCACACATTAGCTTATGTAAATGAAATCAACGTATGGGTTTATAAGATTAACAAGCTAAAGACACATCATATCACATTTTTCATATCCAATATCCCTAGTTCAGTTCTTAGCTTGTTAAACTTGCCACGAGCTAATGGTTTTCTGAACAAATCAACTAATAGATTTTTTGTTTTAACAAACTTAATTTCACAATCACCTTTTTGTACATGATCTCTAATCAAGTGATGCCTTAACTCAATATGTTTTGTTTTAGAGTGTTGTATTAGATTCTTAGTTAGATTGATTGCACTAATGTTATCACAATACAAGGGTACCTTTAACAACTTCACTCTATAATCAAAGAGTTGATGTTTTAGCCATATGATTCGAGCACAACCACGACCAATTGTTATATACTCTGCCTCAGTTGTGGGGAGTGCCATATAAACTTGCTTCTTGTTGTTCTACAACGTTAAACTTGAGTCAAGTAGGTGATAGGTTCCACTTGTGCTTTTCCTATCCAATTTTCACCTTGCATAGTCAGAATATGAAAATCCATTAAGAGATATCTTAGAATTACCTAGATACCATAACCCAACATTGATTGCCCCTTTCATATACTTGAGAATCCTCTTTGTAGTTTTATAATGTGACTCCTTTGGATTGGATTGTAATCTTTCACATAAGCATACATTGAATTGAATATATGACCTACTTGATGTTAGATAAAGCAAAAAACCAATCAACCCTCTATATTTGGTTGAATCAACTTGTTGTCCAACCTCATCTAAATCCATACAACAATTTGTAGCAGTTGGAGGGGCAACTTCTTTGCAATTCTCTATTTCAAACTTTTTCAGTAGATCAAAACAATATTTTGACTGACTTAAAAATGTCCCTTGTTCTAGTTGTTTGACTTGCACCTTAGAAAGTAGGTTATCTCACCCATCATAGACATTTCAAATTCACCCTGCATAGTTGCAACAAACTCTTCACACATAGATTTATTATTTGAACCAAAGATAATATCATCAACATATACTTGAACAAGTATGATATCACTTTCATGTTTTCTAATGAAGAGTGTTTTATCAATCACACCTCTAGCATATCCTTTTGATAAAAGAAAAGTGCTTATCCTTTCATACCACTGTTATGGTGCTTGTTTAAAACCCTACAAGGCATTTTTCAATTTAAAAACATGATTAGGATAAAGGTGATTTTCAAAGCCATGAGGTTGTGACTCACATACTTCTTCATTTAAGAAACCATTCAAGAATGCACTTTTCACATCCATTTGAGACAATTTAAAATTACACATGCAAGTATATGCTAATAGTAATCTCACAACTTCAAGCCTAGCCATAGGTGCACATGTTTCATCAAAATCAATGCCTTCCTCTTTATTATACCCTTTAGCCACTAGTCTAGCTTTATTATTAACTATATTTCAATCTTCATCCATTTTATTTCTAAACACCCATTTAGTACCAATTACATTTATGTCATCACCATTAGGGACTAGAGACCACACATCATTGCCAATAAATTGGTTGAGTTCATCTTGCATAGCAACAATCCAATTACTATCATTTAAAGTATCATTCACATTCTTAGGTTCAATTTGTGAAACAAATGCAATGTGTTCACAATAAGTAAGTTTGCATCTAATGGAAAACTCAGGCCTAGGTATAGGACCTCAATATTAAAATGAATGCACTAGCCTACCATGTGTAGTTTGTGAAGGGAGCAACCTAAGACTACCCAACGCCACAACTGCATAATAACTATAAAATTTCCAAACAGATATAGCAATTGTCTTCTACCCTAGGGTTCAACAATTTCAACATATAATCATATAAGGACATCAAAGCAGTAAAGATGACATCAACACAAATAAAGATAGATAAATATACATCAAGTAAAACAAAACCAAGAGGAAAACGAATATATAAAAACAACATACCTTTCGCACACTCAACTAATAGGATCGACTCTCCAAAACGTCCCTAGTGGAGTCGCCATCTGTCGCAACCGAGATTGCGGCGGGACGGTGAAAATAATTAAAAAAAAATAGAGGAGTCGCCACAATAGTTTATTATGAAAAACTATAGAAAAACCTTAAAAGAATGGTCTTTGAAACCAAATTTGGATTCGGGAGTCAGTTACGTGTGTGGAAGGTATTAACACCCCACAACGCCTGTCTTAAGACTGTTCCATCTCTAATTAAGTGTGCAAGGTAGAATTTTGATGTTTAGAATATTTGTTATTCCCCAAAAAATCAAACAAAATAAAAAAACACATACAAAAATATAAAAGATTAAAACAAAATCATGTTTTTATTTTTTTGGCCCGACGAGGATTGTACATCGCTCCTACGTATTTCCATTTGGAAAATCAGGGATAACGTAGTTCTTTATACAAATATTTGTTGTTTGATATT
>Ga0099823_1005214_pt1 | contig 12908 bp, 2 predicted proteins | sample CowpearedBW_FD_76831 | JGI IMG/M metagenome (GOLD analysis project Ga0099823, IMG submission 76831) | Root nodule microbial communities of legume samples collected from California, USA - Cow pea red BW | ecosystem: Host-associated > Plants > Roots > Nodule | place: USA: California | collected... | reverse complement strand
TTCTGACCAACACATATCCCTAGCCAATGCATAATAGCCTATTAGTGAGGACTACACTTCTTCCTTAGAAGCACAACCCTTATACACAAACAATTTTGATCAATTTTAGCCAATTCACTCCAGTGATTCTCTTTTATATTTATAATCTCATCACTTCTCCATAAAACGTGATCCCACATTGACTTCCTCATACCAAACAATCATATATTATACGAAAACATATCAAGTCAAGTCTCAAAATACCAACATCATTCATGCATAGCTTCATATTTTATCCTTTCAAGAAGTAATTCAGTCAATCACACAGATTCAATTAAGGAATTGAAACAATTCTGCAACATCCTCTCTTAAGTTAGAAGTCCTCGCTCGAATTACATGAACTCTTTCGCTCAAGTGAGTAATTTTCGCATACCCAAACAGAGGCAAAGTGAAAGATATGTGAGTTCTCGCTTAAGCTAAACTTTCTCGCTCAGGCGAGATTGCTCTCGCTTGGGCGAGAATTCTCACTTAAGCGAAAACTCGAATGGAAGCAAAGATGAGTTTTTGCTATTCTCATTTAGGCTAGAGCTTTTCGTCTGAGGAAGAACGACAGAGTCTCACCTATTCACATGTGCAAAAACATAAATCCAAACCTACAAAGAACACAATCCATTCCAGTTCAGTGGAACCATCAATCCAAACATCAAAACAAAATCAAAAACCAAAACAAGAAATTTATTTCAAAATCTAAAATAAAGACTAACTTCCCTTACCTCGAACGGATTCTGAACTGGATGAGAAGAAAACCCTAAGCAAAAAGAGCACCACAACCTCCAAAACAACCTAAGGAACCAAAACACAAGAGCACAAGAAAAGGTAATGAGGCTCTAATCGCAACCAAAACAGAACCAAGACCTCAAAACTAGAAAAGAAAGAAAACAAAGGTTTGGAGTCTTTGACCTGCGCGAAGGGGAAGATGTTCGGTCTGGTATGAGGAGGGCTGATATGAGGAGGATTTCGTAATGATCCTAAACCCAACCTATGTTTCAATGAGTTTCTGCTATTCTCGCTTAAGCTAGAGCTTTTCGCCTGAGCAAGAACGACAGAGTCTCACTTGTTCATACATGCAAAAGCATAAATCCAAGCCCACAAAGAACACAATACATTCCAGTTCAGTAGAATCATCAATCCAAACATCAAAATGAAATCAAAAACCAAAACAAGAAACTTATTTCAAAATCTAAAAGAAAGACTAGCTTCCCTTACCTCAAACGAATTCTGAACTGGATAAGAAGAAAACCCTAAGCAAAAAGAGCACCACAACCTCCAAAACAACCTAAGGAACCAAAACACAAGAGCACAAGAAAAGGTAATGAGGCTTTGATCGCAACCAAAACAAAACCAAGACCTCAAAACTGGAAAAGAAAGGAAACAAAGGTTTGAAGTCTTTGAATTACGCGAAGGAGAAGATGTTCGGTCTGATACGAGGAGGACTTCGCAATGATCCTAAACCCGACCTATGTTTCAAGAAGAGAGGAAGAATGAGTTGTTGTGGGGTGACAAAAGCAAAGATAAAAGGGTGGTGAAAAAGCTGAGTTTTTGAAAAGGGTACAGGCTTAGCCTTTTTCTTTTGACTGACTGAAAGCATAAAGGTAAAGAAAATGAGTTTTACATTTTGCATCCCTAGTTTTCAATCGTTTATTATAAATTGTACAAAATGTATTAGGTTTATTAGTTATAAGCTGCTTAACAACTTATGCATGTTTAGTGAACACTTTTATAAAATAACAATAAGAAAAAAACACTATTTATAAGATTAAAATAATATATCTGTATAATTGTTTTCATGTATAAATAATTTATCAAAAAAATTATTTCTAACTTATTCATAGTTGATTTTAATCAATACAGAAACTCGCTTAATTTGTCCTTATTTCTCTTCTAAAATGATTACAGAAATATTTTATCCATACCAAACTCTTTTATATATAAAAAAAAAATCATAAAAATGTGTTAAAAACACAAAAGCACTCTCTTAATATTATTAAGAGTGAGTCAATATATTTGAGGACTCTTTAAAAAGTCTCCAAAAAGAGTATATTCTTTCTTTACCTTTAAATTCTAAAATTGTTCGCATGAGTGGTTTTATATAGGAAAATGTCTCAGGATATCCAACATTTAGTTAGAGAGAAAAAAAAATTAAAAAAAAGTGATAAATTTATAACATACGTGATAAGACACATTTTTTTCATATTGTGTCTCTTAATTAAACAAATGTACAATCTATTAATATTAATGCATTGAACTATAATTCTTAAACAGTAAAATAGATCTTATAAATAATGTAATAATTAAAATATGTTATATCTGATATAATATTTATTTTACTTAATTTTTCTACACATTTCCATATCGATATTATCCTATCAATGAGCTTGCTAATTACCACTTTATTCACGTATATAGTTAAAAAGAATAAGTGATGTTTAATACAAGTCTATCTTGTATATATAGATAGATTTAATCATAATAATTATTATATGTGATGATTTTCGTATATAGTTCCAATATATCAAGTCGATCATCATGGTTACTTTACTCTTACTCAAATGATTAATTAGAGTTATTTCATAACCAATTAAACAATAAGCATGTAACATAAATTACTAGTTTTCTTTACCTTTACTAATACAAAGAGTTCCAGATATAGACTGATGCAATATATGATTTATTAGAGTTTCATCATAACCAATTAAACACTAACCATGTAATATAAATTACTAGTTTCCTTTACTTACATTACGATATAGACCTCTACTTCCGATGGATGCAATCTATGATTTAGAAGAGTTTCATCATAACCAATTAAACACTAAACATGCAATATAAAGATAATCAAACATATTCATTTTGAGCCATTGAACTTCATAGCCCAACAATCCCTATATAAAACAAATCCATTAAAAGAGTTAAAAGAATGACAAAAGATAAATTTAATCCATTTAAGATTATGATATGATAGAATTAAAACATTCTTCGTCAAGACCCTTATGACCACTTTGATCATCAAACAAATGGAACGTAAAATAAAAAATCTAAAGATAAAATAGAAAAAAATTAAGAAAATATTTATAAAGATGATTTTTCTTATAAAAACTCAATTAATAAAAAACTATTTACAATTTTATTTAATAATAATAAGATATTCAATTATTATTATAAAATGACTTTTACTCTTAAAATATGTTTTAATTGTAACATAATAAATAAAAATGAAGATAGATTTAACTTTTATTATTTTGACACAATTTAAAAGTGAGAACAAAATTAAAATTTATGAGATCGAAAATTAAAATTATTTTACCGTATTTCAAGAAAGAGAAAGAGAAGGGTGGGATTAATATTTAAAAAAAAAATATCATTATTTTAAATTTTTTTACTTTATTAATTATATGTTTATCATATTGTATATTTTTTCCTTCATTTCTATACAGTTAAATAAATCTTTTATACTTTCTTCCTTACAAATTGAATTAAGAAAATTCTCTCTTAACCTTTTACTGCTAAAATTTCTAATTTAAAAATACTCATTATTTGAAAATTTTCTTATAAATTTGTTAAAAAATTTATAAAACTTCTAATTGACACGTAATTCTTTTATGTTATTTCATATAAATTTTTTTAAAAATATATTTTATACAAAATATTTAAAAAAAAATAACATCAATTATACAGTTTTTTTAATAACAAAATTTATAATTATTTCATACAAAATCTTACTTAAATCTCACTACTAAAATCTTTCTGAAATATCAATGAAAGTACTCTCACTACTAAAATTTCATATTTGTCAACCAAATATCTAATCTAATTTCAATAACAAAGATCATTAAGAATAATTTTCTCTCTCAAAAACAGTTTCCTTAACAAACTCAAGAGGAGTGAAGAACACCCATATTCTCAAGATATAAATAACAAGTTCAAATAAGCATTTATCTCAAATGTAAAAACAAATATTTAGCTCAAACAGGTAGAAAAAGAAACTTAAGATTTTCAAAACAAGACTCCTTATTTTACCTTCTAGGAGGAATACTATAATATTTAAAATAAAAATGATGTGAAAAATGCAATCATTCTTATTTAAAGTATAGTCTTTGCAAATAATCTAATATTATAAAAACATGACTCCCATAATTATTCTTATATTACATACTTTTGAAAAGTTGAAACACAACAAAACCCATATCAAAACATTTTTTCGTATAAATTCTAGCATATAATCTTTTTTGGTATAAAATCTTTGCATAGAATCCAAAACTACGTTCCGAAATTAACAAATTATAAATGGCCAACTTAACCACAAAGATGTTACAGTTTCCGACACAAAATACTGAAAACCTTTAACAAAAAATATAACGAAAGCTATATAAAATTAGATCATTGATGAATAAAGTTTGCTACAGAAATGGAATGTAAAAATAGTACATCCAACTTAATTCACCTTTAATTCATAGCATTTTGAGAAAAATACATCAATTTTGAAAATGTTTCGACGCCAAAGCCTCAAAATTTACAATTTTTCATAAAAATTGAAGGTACAATTTACCCTACAAATTACAAAATTACTGATATAGATCACAAATGAAAATAGTATACAATTTCGGTAGAGAAAATCTCCATAAAAAAGTACAATTACGAACAAGCTCATATATTACTTGATACAAAATAATTGACGACATACCGATGAATTTAAGCCTTAAGATGCATCTTTATCGAGAAACAAATCCATCGAACAATTAAAATAATCTTCTTTGCAATAAAACCTCAATTGCAATGAAAAATAACCAGATTCAGAAATCAACTCCCAAACACAAACTTCGAGGTAAATTACACATTATGAAGATTGATTGATCTAGAAATAACAATAAAAACTCAATACAACATATCTTAAAGAAAAAGACTACATTTTATTATTTATTTCCAATATAAAACAATTACCGATTACATTTCATTATTTCTTCCCAAAATAAAACAATTATCTACTACATTTTATTATTTCTTCCCAAAATAAAAGAATTATCGACAAGGAAAGTGTATCCAGCACCACTGAAAAGTGCTTCAAGCTGGCTGTTATGTCACTTCATTCTTCATTCGAATGTAACAAAAATCTTCAAGGGTTCCAAGAACAAATAGAGTGAAATGCATAATCATTATGTCGACAAACAATGATGCAGAAGACAAAGCCACTTAACGAAGCCAAAAGACACGGATCTGCAGAAAGAGTTAGGCAGAAAAAAGAAATAGACCAAGAACATGTACATACACTCAGTACAACCATAAAACTTTCAAAAGTTCAACCATGTTTCTCAAAGCAAACAAAACCAGATCCAAGAAAGCATTGGGAAGAAATCATAACAGACCATAAATGGATTGAAAGTTAAACACATGTTCAAGAAAAGAACCAGAAATGAGAGGGTTATTTCACATGCCTCGTACATGCAGCATAAAAACCTAAAACGGATCTAAAAACATGCATCCCTGAGCAAGATTATTCAACAGCAAGAACACACCAAGAAACTCAAATTTTCTTCAAAATTAAACTTTTTAGGTTATGTGGGAAAAGGAGAGAAAGGTGTAGAGCTCCCTTCAATCCAAAGAAGGATAATACAACAGAGGGAGATGAAGCTCCCCAGATATGCAAGCCACAAGTCTACCACAAAACGAGTCGATGGGTAGAACTGTGGGATCCATAGCTGAGCAGCTCTATCCACCCAGTAACATCCTCAATTGGACTTCAAGGAGCTCTGCTCCATAACCCCTTTCAATCATAACCTTAAAAGAAGAACATGCTCAAAGATCTTTCGACCAAGAAACATCAAGATCAAGAAGAACATGCTCAAAGAATCGTCACAAACCTGATCTGAAAGACCTGAGACCGGAACAACAACGCAGAAAGACAGAGTTTTTTTCTCAGAAAGAACAGCAAAACAAAAAGCTTAGATCTGAGATCTAGGATCCTGGTGAAGAATGGTTCTTGAGAGAAAAAGACTGTGTATATATATATAGATGAAGTGAGAGAGCTACTCGAAATGGAAAAGGCAGTGATAAATCTACCCGCAACAACCCTAATGCTATTGAAAAAGGTTAAGGGTGAGAAAGGGTGTGGATTGAGAAGGCTTGACCACAATGAAAAAAACCCTAGGTAGGTACTGAAGGCTATTGGAAGCTAGTATGGTTGAGTTCCATAAATAAGGCAGATGAAAGGGAAACGCATGCAAATTTGAGCAGCACAGCTCAGCTTTTTGATCTTGAAATCATAAAAAAATGTGTGGTAAATGAAGATATGATGGTAACGTGGTGGACCAGGTGCAGAGGTGCTAGCTGTTTTTTCTTTCTTTTGCTTTTGTTGGATGCTTTAACGCCATATGTCTCGGGAACCACCTTCCTTAGATTCCCTCTGCAAACTCATCACGTGCCCCTTCTGCAAAACCCTCCATTTTCTACCCTAATTTATTACCCTTTTTCTTTCACTCTCATTGCACTGTTCCTCATTTTTCTCTCATGCCGTTATCTTGCTTCCAATATATAGGAAAATAAGTTTTTCACAAAAATTTTCTTGATATCATTTTCAGATATGTAATTAATGTGCCCATGAAGATAATGTTTTCAGAAATTTCGATCATCCTTTCTAATTAATTATTCACTTATTACTAATGTGTGTTTTAATCAATTATTCAGTTATTGTTCTTGTGTGTTTTAGTTAGTTATTAATTTACTATTAGTGGCAATTCAAGAAGATAATTAAGATATTATTAATTTTTTTTAAATGATATTCCTTTTGTTTTACATTTGTTGCAGACTTATCTTTTGTTATAATTAATTATTTGTCATATTAACAGAATGCGACTTTTTTTCATTTATCTTTAAGTTGTTTCATAAAAATAAAATGCAATTTTTGTTTTTTTTATTTTATGTCACAATATTACACACAAATATATATATATATAAGTATTATTAATATTCAAATAAAAAACATACATTTATGTCAAAGGTCAATGCATTATTAACCTTTTTCTATTATTTTATATTTCTACTTTTTCAACTAATCTTATATTAGATTATATATAATTCCGATAATAAAATATTATTTTATTTAATTTATTATGTTATAAATAATGAAAATTAAACAATATTATAATTTGTTTATTTTGACATATTTAAATATTAAATTTGTCACAAATTTAAATATTTTTAATTGATATTTTATTAAGAAAACATTTTATGGAGTATTTAAATCTTAAGATTTTGTAATTAAGTTTTGATTTAAAAAAAATAATTAGGATCGAAAAGTTCAAATATATAATTAACCAAAATTGTATTGTTATGTTTTGGATTACAAAATTAAGTCAAGTCAAATATGTCAAATTTAAATATAATTATATAATAAAAAATTAATTAAAATATAAAAAATAAAATAAATCAATAAAATAAAAATTTAAATAAAAGTATCTAAATTTATAAGAAATTCAAAATTTAATTAAACTGGTTTTTTAATTCTATGTAAAATTAAATGAATAAATAAGAAAAAAAGATAATCGTTATTAATCACACAATCAATATGAAGAATTTGAATACTTAACAAAACATTTTATTTTAATAAAAAAGTTAATTAATAATATTCAAATTGGTAAGATTCTCAAAAGTTGATTAATATTTTATATGTTTACTAAACCATCTTTTACGCATTTCGAGAAAAATAATTCATTTGAAAACAGCAAATAAAATAATTAGTCTTAGTTGGCATTCATTTTAACACACCTTCTACTACCATTGCGATGAACCTCATTCTTATACTTATGATGACAATCATCACCATTTCATAAGTATCACCATTAATGGAACCCTTTCTTTTCTCTTATTCACATGATTACTTCACCAAAAAACTAAAATTTAATATCAAAGAGGATAAAAGTTAGACATGGTTTTGCCCCATGTTGTTACCAAAATAGTCCATAGGATCAAAAATCATAATTAAAAAACTTTATATGACAACCGTATAAATATTTTTAAAACCGTATATATATACTTTTATATATCTGTTTATACTTGAACTTTCACATATTTATTTTAAATAACAGTTTATAAAATATAAAAAATTAAGAAATGTGAAAAAACAAGCTCTCCGTCTTTTCGCTGGTCATAATAACGTCTCCCAAAATCTAACGCTAGATCTGAAATAGGAGGAGAGAGTGATAGAATTACCGTGTGGGGGAAAGAGTTAATTTTGAAATGCTGAGAGTCTTTTGTGTGTTGGTGGCGATACGGCAGGTGATGATATCATATAAGCCTTAGTCGCTGGCGCGTGCTCTACCTGTGTACTTTGCCGTGACTTTTCGTCTGTGTTAGTGGTCTCCCACTTCTCGTGTTATTTTAAAAAATAATGGTGAATTAAAATTACTTGATGACGTAGTTTTTTTAATTAAATTTTAATTTATCAATTGCTGGTTGATAACTTTTTAGATTATATAAATTAATTTATTACATTATAGATATTTAATATAATAAGTTGATAACTTAGTTCATAAACATAAAATAATATCATTATTGTATACATACAATTCGTATTTTTATATATAAATACATTATTGTATAACTTCTTAATTTTTCTGAATTATATTTTTTTTATAGTCTATATTTAGTTTTTAAAATTTTATTATTTTATTTGGATAAGTCTTTTTATTTATTTATTTATTTCCGTAAAGTATACCTTTTAGCTATGGAAAATTGAAAACTGATAAAAATAAGTAAGGAAAACTAAAAGGTAATAAAAAAATTTATTAAATATAAGATTAGGTATAAAAATGTACCAAGTTACAAGTGAAAAATCAGCTAAAATAATTTTGTAATTTACAAGTTAATAACTCCTAAAACTATTTATTTTTAATTTTTCAAAGACAACAGATTCAAATTTCATAGAGTAAATAAAAATAATTAAATTTAAATAGTATTCATTAATTTAAATAAAATTGCATGTTTAAATAAAAAAACAGATGAATTTAAAAAATAATTTATTTAACAAATATTGGTAAAACTATTAAGCTAGATGTGTGAATTACAATGGGATGCACGGAGTCTCTGTTTCTTCTATCAAAATTATGTAAGATTTTCTCTTACTTTACCAAAATAGATAATTTTTTTATAAATTAGAAATATAGAGAAATTCGTGTTATGATAGTACAATTTTAAACTAAAGTTGTGTTAAAGTAACAGAATTTTAATTTAAAAGATAAGAAAAAAAAATTGACACTATTTAATAATTTTTATAAGATAAAATAGTTTTGATGAAAATCAACTTTTATATTTATTAAAAAAAGAAATCGAATAAAAATAAAAAATAGTATTAGTAAAAAAAATATAATATCAAAATATCAATATTTTAAACTAAATTCATATCATTTTAATACGACTTTTTGTTAACAAAGTTATGTTCGTTCGCATCACTTATTCATATTATAATTTTTTAAGGTTATCATTTTTGATAAATTAAAAAAGTACATACCTTAATTAAAAAAAAATGTATGATAAAAGAAAGTTTTTACTAAAATTGTATACCCTAGAATCCAAGGGCCAATAATTGTTATGTAATAAGAGGTTTTAGGAAAAAATAATGGAAAACATAAGACTCACCAAGTAAAAGAAGAATGTTGAAATAACCTACATCACAACCTTATTACCACACTAAATCCAAAACAATATAACTGTACACTTTTCAAAAACTGGAAAAATAAAAAATCAAACTGAAAAGGAAAATTAAAGACATTATTACTATCATCACCTTTGGATATCACTAAATTATTTTATTATTTAAATTAAAAAATTTAGAAATAATAAAAAGACAATTATTTAAATTTTATTACATAAATTAATAAAACTAGTGCATTTTTAATAAGTGATACATAAAAATTTCAAACTCAACAATTTTTTTTTTCAATTTCCTGCTTTAATCCCTCTTAATCATTTATCGTCATCATAATTTATTCATATATCATCATCATAGCTCATTTAGTATATCACTGAGTCAATATAGCTCAATAATATACAACTCAAACAATGTATCAACGCGCATGACTCAATCATCAAATTGACTCAAACAATTTATCGGTTCATATTCGATCTGAATCAAATGTCTAAATAAGACATATCTCATTAACACCACAAATAAATACAACCCTCATTGCTCTCTGAGACTTAGACTTTTGTTCTTTATTTTTTTCTTTCAAAATTTAGAAGTTGTTGTTATTTTATTTAGATCCAAGTTCACCTCTCAAATAATTATGGAGATTAGAATATTTCTACATGATCAAAAATCATTTTTTAGTAAATTTTCAGGTCTCTTTTTCTTAGCTTGATTTAATAAAAATGCTTGTACGTTTAGTAATCGGGCTTTGCATGTGTTGTTTTTTGAACAAAGATGAATCTTTTTTTGTTCATAATAGATGGGTAAACTTAGTATGTTCTTAATTCAATGGGTGGGTAAAGTGGTGATTGGACAAAAAAACTGTGGTCATTGGGCAAGAAAGTGTTTTCTAATTTTTGAAAAACATGTTTTTAGATGTTTATAAATGTTAAAATTTGTTCACCTTTCACTAATTTACTATTTTTTATGGATATCTTATGCTTGAATGTTATTATGAGGGGATGCATGATAAATTTGAAATTTATTACCATTTATGATGAGTTAAAATGTATATGAAAGAGCACATATGATGTTATAGTTGTGATATGACATGAATATGGTGCTTCTAAACTTAGTTATTTAGGAAGAGAAAATATTATGTTGAGATGTTTAAGTTATGTATTAAATTTGATTTGTTTCTCACATCACGGTACTTTTGTTAACTTGACAAAATTATAAAATAATAATGAGTAAAAGCTATAGAACTATTCACACATCTACTAGTCCTGTCTCAACTCTCATTCTTTACTGTTGTGCATCTTTTTCAACACCTATATGATCATATACTTCGTTATAAAAATACGATCATGGCAAGTGAAAACTACAATTACAAACTCAAGGGTAAGCTAACACAATGAAACAACCGCAATTTTGAAAATAAACTTTGAAAGTGTTTAAAATCCTAAAACATTAAAAATTAATAACTCTTTTCAAATTCCTTTCTTTCGTTAAAAGTAAAACATATGGTAGTTACCGAGTTAGACTTATAAAAAAGAGAGGTGAGTCATAAATGGAAAAACTTAAAACTTTTGTCTTTCATATCCAATGTCTTCGTAGTCATTCAAAAATTTAAATAATTGAAAACAATATTCTAATAATTTTTAAAACGCAACACAACCTTGACTCATGGACTTCTCAATCTAGAGACTTTTGTCATTTGACCTCGATACTCAAGAACCAAGCATCAAAACACCAGTCAATAGTGTTCTCTACCCTAAGTCATTGGTCGTTGACTTTGACACTCCAAAGATCCTCCACAAACAAGCACACACAAACATAGTTCATAAAGTTCTCTATCTAGAGACAATTGTCCTCTAACTTCGATACCTTAAGAACCCTCAACTCCATCGAACTACCCACCAAGAGGAATCATCTTAATGCACCCACTTGAGGAGTATGCTTCGAACAGAGCCTCAAACAACTCTATAAAAAAAGTCTAGTCCTAACAAATAAGTAAACACTAACCAAAGCTCACATAGAGCTACTCACATGAATTCAATCAAAATTACAAACCAACAAAACTCACACAAATACCTAACTCAATAGAATTCCTTATCATTTACCCTAAGTTTTTCAAAAACATGTTTTTAACATTATATGAACACCAAAACAAAAGGCATGTTAATTTTCATCACTTTTCAACATCTTCAAAACACATTAATACAACAAAGCATAAAAACAATAAAACAAGCAAACAAAGAGCAAAATTATTAGTTCCCCTTTACAACCACCATTTAACAAGAAAAATATAAACGGTAAATTAATTATGCAAAATTAAAAGCTTTCAACACCTTTACCACAAAAAAAAGAAACATTTTGCTCATCATATAACAACCTCAAAAAAATTTCAAAAGAAATTATGATCTAACATCTATTGAGAATACCAAATAACAATTGAATAAAAGTTAAAGAAGTATAAAATGTTACACAATTTCACATAAATAAATTATCATGACAACCAAAACATCTATTAATTTTGAAAATTTATGAAACAAAACTTACAAGTTAAAAAATATTTAAAAAAAAAACTGTAAAAAAAATTGTTAACAAAATTTAAAAATATTTAAAATGTATCTTTACTTCTTTTGTCTGAATTATAATAAAATTTATTTTCTTATACAAATAAATATTATAATAAACTATTTGAACGGAGAACGAATATTAAACTAGTAATAATTTGAATTTAAACATTAGTTTTTCATTTTTTTTTTCAACTTCAATCTATAATGGATGATGTAAACAATATTTATGACAATGAATATATTAAAGTATATGAAACATCTTTCTCCAATTGCGGTTGTAAAAGTACACTTACGAGAACGAGTTAAAAAATAAAAATAAAATTATATAAAATTCACCAAAATAATATTATACACTATAAAAATAAATAAAAATATTTAAAAACTAAAATTATCAAATGTGCATCTCAAAAATAATTTGATATACCATTTAGTAAAAACACACAAAATAATGTATAATTAAGAATATGATAAAATATAAAGTATCTTTTAAAATCTAAGAAAGCTTTCTGTTTATCAAAATAATTGAAACATTGAGAGATACTAAAAATTGTCAAATATGAGACTAAATTCAATATTATTAAGTTGACCATTTAAACATAACAACTAAAAAAAAATATTTATAATGTATTAGATAGAAAAATAAATTGAATATATATATATATATATATATA
>Ga0099823_1005211_pt1 | contig 12910 bp, 5 predicted proteins | sample CowpearedBW_FD_76831 | JGI IMG/M metagenome (GOLD analysis project Ga0099823, IMG submission 76831) | Root nodule microbial communities of legume samples collected from California, USA - Cow pea red BW | ecosystem: Host-associated > Plants > Roots > Nodule | place: USA: California | collected... | reverse complement strand
AATACAAATACTTCCTAGTGTAGTCGTGGACGTAGGCATACACATTGTAGCCGAACCACGTTAAATTCTCTGTGTCTATTTTTCTCTCCTTTATTCTTTCCTTTATTGCCTTGTTCCTAACATCGCCAGGCGATGCAAACAAATTTTGGGTTCTGCCCAGATTTTCATGTACCTATCGTGACCCTAAATCCCCCCATCACAGTTCCAACATTCATCTTGACATAATTTTAATATGCGAACATCATATAAGGTTCATGCTTGTTCAATTTAAGGACATTTTCACGCATCGCATACCAATCATATCCAACAAGCATTTTTCTCAACCCCAATACCCATCATAAACCCTAATTTCCCAAATATGAACATGATCATACAATTTTATCACATATGACAATTTCAGGCCTTTAATCACATTGACATTCATACTATATATATATATATATATATATTCAGTCCAAGCATCTCACATTACTGAAATCGCAAGAAAAACAGAAAACCAAGGCAAACCAGTTCACGTCGCCTGGCGGACCAAACACAGCCACTAAGTAGTTCATAGGGAAACCTAGAAAATTGCTTTCTGAAGCATGAGTCTCTTGGTGGGTCTTCAACATTGCTAGGCGATTTCTAGAAATTTCCAGAAACCCAACTATTTTAAGCAGAATTTGGTTTAAGAGACAGCTTTCATACATCATTATATCATGTGATTACACTGAATAAATAAAAGAATAGTTGGAACTCCTCTAACCTGGAAATCCTGCTAAATATCTCACCCACGTTCTTCTTGTCTCCAACTTTGATATCCACTCTTGAGGCCTACTCCCAATCGTCCACCCTCTCCCAAACTCACTTTGTATTGTTCTGAATTTCCTTAGTTAGCAGCCACAACAATTCTAATGCTTTCCCCCTTCTAACCCTAAACTAATTTTAATTATAATTAAAACTAAATTGATTAAAAAAATCACCTAATTAATCTCGCCCTTAAAGTCACTTTAAATCTAATTACTCCCTTTGTTTGTGTCTAGGTTTATAGCACTTACCTCGAGCTCTTCCTCTTTGAAATTCGTTTTCCAAGGCAAAAATAATAATAATTATTAAGATTTTGCTCTAGCCAAGGTTCAAACACACTATCACACAATTGTCAAGTAAATGCACAATCATTCAACCAATTCATGTTTCGTAATAATTTTTATAAGTCTAAGGTTATAATATACTCCTCATAACCAAGCATATTACCAAAATAATAAACAATTTAAAATAACACATAATTGGCATTCATATGACTCAAACCCAAGTTATCTCAACATAACCAAGTACTCTCAACCACTTGAGCTAGTACTTTTCCACATTATACAAGCTAGCATTAATTGCTATAAAGGTTCCCATTACCCGCATTTATTAATTAATTAATTATTTAATTAATTAAATTCCTCGGATCTTACATTATCTCTCTCTAGATTATGCCTCTAGGAAACATCTTACTTCTCTCTAAAATTTTGACTTGGTTTCTCATCTTCTTGAAGATCCAAACACGTCTATGTGATTCTAGCAGCAAGGGCAATCATTCTTACCAATCAATTTCAACTATAAAGTAAATCCAAATTCTACTCTATTTCTTTAGTCAATCTTTGTTTGACATGCATTTGACCCTAGGGGTGTTGCATGTGGTTATAACAAACTCTCTGGAATTATTTGATATTCTATGATTTCAAAGGTATGTTTGGGTCACTAAACCAAAAATCTGTGTTTTTAGAGTTGTAAGATGAACGTAAGGGTCGAGATTGTTTTGAGAGCTCTAATAGAGGTAAATCAAGTTAGTTTTTAGTTAGTATAGTTCATCTATTTGAATAATTGGATTTGTTTCTTGTCTACTTGGTTTTGTCTCTAGCTTTTAAATTTACAATTTTGATGAAGTCAACTATGAATGTTTTTGTGGAATTTGAGAATTTTTTTTGTGTGATTGTTTTGTATGAATATATATATATATATATATATATATATATATATATATATATATATGTGTGTGTGTGTGTGTGTGTGTGTGTGTGTTGAATGGGTTGAAGTTTTCTATATGTATTACTCATTGAAAATTGTGTTTAATCTATTATTAGTGAGTTTATATGAACGATATATGATTGTATTAGTGGATTGTAAAGTTAGTTATTCCCAAGGGAGGGGATATTATCATGTTTTGTTTGTTTGGGATGTATAATAGGGACTGGAATAAGATTATCCCAACTCTACTAATCCTTAAAATCAAATAGAGGAAAAAGGTTAAAGGTGAGAGTTGAGGGAGGTTCTTGTCTAGAAAGTCGAGCTTGATAGGCATAGAATTCACTTGTCATACTCTATGGATCGGTATAAGTTCGAACATATTATAGTTATAACTCTTGTGAAGCAAGACTAACTAAGTAATGTAGACGCAAAATATTAGGGTGTTAGTCAATACATAAGTCCTCCGGAGGTCTTATCAGTAATGATTTTTTTTGTTGAATGATTTGTGAAGATTTGACAACTTAAATATTGATGAGATTGTTTGCAAATAACTAAGTGTACTATACCTAGGCAGTTAGGACCAGTATGGCTAACTACCTGGTCTGAACCACCAACTTATAACCTTCGACATGACCTATCCTGCCAAAGGCTGGGTACTATTGTACTATACCCAAGTGGTTAGGACCAGTATGGCTAACTACCTGGTCCAAACCGCCAACGTATAGTCCTAGCATAAAAAGGAACAATTGGTTAACTACGCAAAATGATGACACATACATAATGGCTAACACCGCCTACTTCAAGAATAACGCATGAGTAAAATCCACCCATTCCAAAGTTAGGAAATAACAGTTGGGCTTTTGGTATCAGATCACAAACTTGGAACTTGGACCTGATCCAAGCCCATTCAAAGCCTGAACATTGGCCCAACGCAATAAAGAAGGGTCTAGCCCAATAAACATAGTTAATAGCTCTATAAATACATGTGGACCCAAACAATGAAAGGTACGCTTTCATTAATTCACTAATCTATTATTTGACTTTTGAGAGCCTTTGTTGACTTGATCGTCGGAGTCCCTTCCGCAGGTAATACCCTAAGATATGATTGGGGTAAGATATGATTTGTGCTCCCTGATATTTTATTATTGTTTCCACAAGAACACTAAGTTACAAGCTTTATAGTATTGTTCTCTTTTATTTAAACTTATAAGTTTTAAATCATCTCTAGCTTACCTTCTGTATATTTTTTCTTTTATGGTATTGATGTTTGCCTACTATGATCGTGGTAATCTGCATGAGTATATGATAATGTAGATGTGGTAGAACAGTAACTGTGAGACTGATTTAGAAGAGCAACTAAGATCATTTCTTATATTTTGTATAGGTAGAAGATATATTTTAATATAAGTATATGAACTAGTTTCTTTTTGAAATACTATTGAGATTTTAATTGCAATTGGATGATTTTACGTCAAAACTTATAGATTTATTTATGCTCATGTCCCATTATATAATTATGTAATTTCTCTATTATCATTATTTGGTAAAATACTATAATTAGATTGTTACAACTATGTACAATAAATGTATCATAATATTTAATTATTTATCATACGGGTTAATGATGTATCCGACATAAATTAAAGGGTTAATAACAAGTGCTTAATCAGGCACTAGTGGAAGAAATTTAATTGTTTTTTAATAATTTAAAATAAACATTAAACGAATTTTTTTATTTTGTTTTACACTAAGTGAAAAAGTTGGGAGTATTTGTAACTTTTATCTTTCCACTATTTGGTCTAAATTTACCGATTAATTTTATATAAATTTATTTGAAAGTTAAGTATGAAATAAAATTTTCATATCAAATATAAATGAGAAAGTTAAAAAATATATACATAAACATTGAATGCATTAAATATATTTTTTACTGTGAACTATAATATCAATTCGTTTTTTTAGAAATAATGTTTTGTAAGAAACATGATAACAAAATATTTTATAATTTAATTTAAGAATAAAATATAATATTTTATAATAATTTAAAGACAAAAAAACATATTTTATAAAAACGGTCAATCCAATCTATATTCTTTAAAAATTTCAACAAAATTATTTCTTTCTAGTAACTAGAATGGAGAAGATGAAACCTTGAATTTTGGTTTGGTAGAAGAAAAAAGAGAAAAGAGAATCACAGCGTGGGAGGAAGATTTGGACGTTCATTGATGGCATCCTACAGCAGCTAACTAGTATAGGCTTGGAATCTTAGATGGTCACGGAAAAATGACGAGATTCGAGGCTCCCAATTGAAAGAAAAAAAAAAGAAACATAAAAAATACAAGTTTTTCACTTTTTTAGGAACACACTAGCTCCGTTTCTTGTAATCTGTAACTTGTTGGTTTCTTCTAGGTTGTCTGTTGGGGACATCACATCCCAAAAGTCCGTTGAGTTAGAATTATTGATACAATTTGATTCCAGAATTGTTTTGCGGAAAAGAAGGGAAGAAAATGATAATGAGACCCACAAGAAACAAGTGTAGGGTTGGGTTTGGTTGTTGAAAGAGAATTTCATGACACGACTTAACACCAACATTACTTCACTCTCCCTACGCTTTAAATAATTCATTTATTGCCTTCTGGACAGTACACAGTTATATATGTAGCTTTCCTATTATTCACCGTATTTTTATTTATGGATTTTGATCCTTCTTTTCTCTCAATTTCTTTCTAAATGATTATTCTTTTTATTTTTATTAAAATAATTTAATTATGTTCTTTTTTAATTTGTATAAATATTTCTTTCTAAATGATTACTCTTTTTATTTTTATGATATCCAACTGACCATATATAATACCATGACAGTAAATATAAGATATATCTGGTTAAAAATATAAATAACTATTAATTAAATTATATTATATTGTCAACAAATAATTAGTGTTTTCATTTCCCTCCTTATTTAATCCAATGCTCCATCCCCAAATGGTGTTTAGATTAAGACAATAAAAAGCCATTGAAAGAAAAAGCAAACATGAAGAGAGTATTCCTTGCCTGATCAATAAGCAAAGTAAAAAGGTTCATATATTCTACTTCTGCAACCCAATATACTCTATAATACTAATTTTCTAGTTCCAAGATATTTGTGGACTTCGTCATTTAATACTTTTCATTCTTCTTATTCAAATTTTGTCTGCGTCTTCACAGTTATTTATAGTGTATATTACTTTGTATTTCTATTTCACACTTAAATGGGTTCTTATTCTTGAAATAAAGGTACATGGTTGAAGACCATCCTTATATATTAACATGTGTGTTTATCGATCGAATTTGATATTTTACTGAATGAATTTTGTGTTTTCTATGTGTTTGAATCTTCCAAATATACAATTAAATATTGATTTTGACGTTTTAAAGTACATTAAAAATATTTTATAGTTGTGTTTCGTAGAATTTATTTTGTCAAAAGTATAAAATATGTTTTATTTTCTTAATTTTTCTTTTATTCTCACAAATGACGTCAATATTTTTATATGAGTCGCCAAATTTAAATATCAACATTGAACATACATGTTTCTATCACGGTTCTATTCCATCACTAAATAATTTAAATACACCACAAGAATGTTAGAAATAAAAGTTAAGATTAGGAAGATTTAAATATAAATGAAATAGTTAAAGATATTAGACTACTACAATAAACCTTCGCTAGTCTTAAACATTCACTTAGTCTGTATTTATTTGAGTCTGCATTTTATATAAATTTTGCATGCCGAAAGAAAAATAATTTTGAATCAATAATTATATGATATATATATATATATATATATATATATAATATGGCGGTATTTCTTTATAATTATAGTAATCTTATACGATTTTTTGTAATCACAGTAATTTTTTTAATTATGGCAATAATTTTTTTATAGTTAAGTAACCTTATATTGTTCGTTTATAATTTGTGACATTATATATGTAAAATACTTAAGAACATTGACAAGAAAATATTTATGGGACTAGTAAAAGGGTTGCTTGAACAATTTGAACACACTAAACTTGTGACATGTTCTACTCACTAAACTAGTATTAAAGATTCAATTATAATTTATTTCATATACTTATGACATGTTCTACTCACGTATAAAATATGATTGTCATATATAAATGGCAACAAATCAAAAAATGGCAGTTAACACAAATCATATAATGAGTAAATTAGTAATTCAAAAGCTTTCATAACAAAATAGATACCATTTATTAATAAATCAACTTATACAAATTATATTTCAATACCACATTCACACCAATCACAATTTTCAATCATACACATTGACTCCAATGTTTATTTATCTCATGTCACAACCTATAAGCATCACATGGCACATCCCACAAATAATCATACTCACATACCATCAAACCATAAGAAACAAACATTTGACTTTTGGAAGCGATACAAATGCATTGATTTTAGACTCTAAAGATTTTACACTTGTCACACTATCATCCTATTCTACACTTGAAAATGGTAAGAAACATTATCCACTAATGTGACAAGGTAAATTTCTATAACAAAACTTATTTTGTTTTAAACCATAAGTCATAAAACATCCATCAACTTTCACCACCTCATATATTTTCATATGTGAGTACAATAAATCATCGAGTCAAGAGAATCCCTTTACAAGAATCACAAGTTCAATGTATCTAACAACTACACAACATATATAGTATTACCTCCATAGTAACCACATCACTTTATCAAACATTAGTTACATAAACTCACTACAATTCAACATTCAAAACTCAACGTATTTAGTTAGAGAAAAATAATTCAATTAACTATACAACTTATTATTTTCCATTATAGTTATATACTAGTCAAACTTGTTTAATTAAATAAAAACTTTTTTAAATCAACTTTTTTTTAACAAATTGTTGAGCAAAATTTGTGCAATAAGCACCATTTTTTCTCAAATTGCATCCATTGAAAAATTTATCGAATGAGTGGTTTTTGTAATTTTTTATTTTCCTTTAAAGTGATTTATTGAGTTAAATTAAATTTGTTCAGCAAAATTCTCAAAGTAAAACTCACTTTTCTCTATCTCAAATTATCAATGGTTATGAGGTCTATTGAGTTGGATGATGCAAGAAAAATAAAGGAGAGTTTTATACAGCCTTAAAAAATACTCAAATAACTAAAAATGATACCACTAGTGCAAAGTTTTCCATATGGATTGACAATATTTACCAAGCCACCATAGTAAAACAACGCACAATGACAAAATTGCAATTTGTGCAAAATTTTTAACAAGGCTTGGCTAAATAACCATCATTAAAGGTGAAAATGACGACATATATATAGAGAACTGTCGTTAAAAGTGGGACAAGCAAGAAATAATGATGATCACATAGAGAATCGTTGTTAAAAATATCTCATCGTCGAATGTGCAATACTTTCATAAAAATAAGATGCACTTCTTTCCCTTGCACGACTTTCATTTGAGTGTTTCCTCTTCCCTATGCACTTTCATTTTCTCTTCTCTCTGCATTTTCACAATTGTCACTATCACTAATGGTGAACCTCCGCAAGCCTCCACTAGTCGTGAACCACTATACACGAATCTCCAGCAGTCGCGAAGCATTGCCAATCTCACAGCATGCCGCAAGTCTCTATCGCATTGTGGTTGCAAGTCTCCTTCACGAAGCACTTCACGCAACACTACGAGGCTCTTTCGTAAAACTCTTCGCATCGTACCGCAAAACCCTTGCTCACCACGAGTCTTCTCCTCACCTATGGTTGGTACTTCACATGTTTTCAAGAATTTGTTTACTTGTTTCTAATTTATCTCTATGACTTCACAAGCAAGCAAATGGTGAACCCATGGAAAACTTATGTGTCTTTGTTAACACTCAAATGAAAATGCTTTTCTGCTATAATCTAGTAGGTTTGCCTATGTTAATCTCGTCCTGATATGCAACACATTATTATTTTTTTTATGACTTTTAACGACAGTTCAATAACAACCATCATCATTTTAAACTTATAAATACAATTATTTTAACCATCGTCAATTTTTCAGACTTTTAACGATGATGACATCTATGACAATTCAAAAACCTTCATTAGAGGACTGTTTGAACCATCGTGAAAAGCTCATTCTATAGTAATGTACCTTTGATTATTCAACGATTTACAAAGCACCTAGCACATTACTTAAGTATCAATATAACACGATAATAAATATAACTCCATGTAACCATTTCACAACACATTAACAAAACTACGATAAAAAATTATCCTTTATTTAACTTAATTAAATTTAGTTTGTCTTTTAAATTCATTTCAACCTAAATGGTTCACAGAAAAAGATTCTATACAATTAATTTCATTAACTTTTCTAAATAAAAAACTTAAGTCAATATAATCATACTATGTTTTATATATTTTAAAACTTAATCCAAATTGTAAAACAAACTAAATAAATATTTCATCCATCAACAATATGACTACAACCCTTCCATCCTTCTAAACAACACTCATAATATCAAATAATTTCAATCGTACAATGTTCTTGCATAAAATACAAATATTGTGACCAAGTCACAACCAAACATTAAGATCTACTAAACTACAATAAAACTTGGTTGATATAAGAAGCTCAAACTTACATGGATACATGCATACATACACATTCATAAATACATACGTACGTACATACACACACACACATACATAAGTACATACGTACGTACATACATACATACCTACATACATATATATAATATTTTTTTTCTAGTTAAGCCAAAATAATCTAATATTAATTAGGAAACATGGCTTCACTTTTAAGTTTAAAAAGGTTAAATATGTTTTTATTTCTTTAACTTTCATTCAAAACTGGATTTTATCTCTATATAAACTTTGACTCATTTTCATTCCCAAATTTTATTAATGAATAGATGTAATTCTCGTGACCAAACAACATTAAAGATTTGTTACATGGCAAATGACGTTACCACGTGTGTCAATACGCTGATGTGGACATACACGTGTCAACACGTGGATACACACATAACAACATTGTTTGTCACATAAGCAAATCTTTAACATTGTTTGGTGACGAAGACTACATCTATTCATTTTTAAAGTTTGATGACCAAACAATGTCAAAATTTGGGATATAGACAAAATCTAATTTCGCGTTATAATTTATGAACTGAAATCATATTTAACCCAACCTTAAATATCAAATCAAAGATATCACTACAACCTTAGACTAAAAGATTTATCTTCGTCTATGAAAACCAACATGCACTACAAAAATAATTATTTTTAGCCGGGGTTATATTTGGCATTTCTGGGGGTTTTAACCCCCACTAATGACTTTACCTAGGGTTCCTTCTTCCCTTGGAAGAACCAACGTAGCTAAGTGATTACTGGAGGTTTTTAGCAACCCCTAGTATTAGCGCAACTTAACTGGGGTTTACAATACCCCTGGTAATGGTTGGGGTTTATAAAACCTCCGATAATGCTTGGGGTTTACAAAACCTCTAGTAATGACTAGGGTTTACAAAACCCCCGATAATGGTTGGGGTTTAGAGAACCCCATTAATGCCTACAATTTAAAACCACATTATCTCAACAATCAAGTTTCAACAATTTTTCATAGGGTTTCAAACTCACCTTATTTGTTACGTTTTTTTTAATAATACATAAATCATAAAATAAATGAAAATTTATAAAAGGAAAAGGTTTTAAATTTTTTGTATTTATAATTTTCCTATAACATTCATAAAAGAATTAAAATAAAACTAAATCTACAATTTTAAATAAAATTTACAAAATCAGCTAGAGTGAATAATACAAGCTAAGTTTTGTTTCTTCAACCACATTTCACAATCATACCCAAAGAAAATAAATTTGATAAGAGAATCCCAAACTACATATATCATCAGTAAAAGTTTTCACTCCAAGTTATCCTTTTTTTCTCGTAAAAACATGACTTCTCCAACATAGCATCGAAGTCTTCAGCACCTTCTAAGATCATGTATTGTTAACAAAGGAGCAGTTGTTGAATGTCAAGGGCATTGGCTGTGGTGCGTGCACAAACAATTGTTACAAGTGCCACCATGAATTCATACCAAATTCTGCATGGTCCATAAAGTGACAATAAAAATCTTGAGCCAGATGAACCTGAATGATGCAAAGAATTCATGTGATTAGGTAGCTACCTTGAGACGCACTACTTTTCTAATGGCTAATAGTAAGCCTGGCATGAAACACTACACGTTTGTGATATCATGCTTGACAAAGTAAACCTTCAATAAGGGACTTGATGATCAAATTAAAGATAGAATCCTAGTTGAGTGTTCGTGCGCAAAGCCTAGTCATCTTCAATGACACATATTACTTTATAATCCAGCTAATTTTATTATTTTATGCATAGGAACTATATTTTCACCATGGTTTTAAGATCCTTAAGTTACCACCCCAAAAATATCAAACTTCCTTTTCCCTGATCTTAGTACGGTAATTCTACTTGCAACCATGCTATGGCACATAGAAAATAGAATTTGATTAACTTTCCCCTTCCCTGCCACTTATATGATATAATCAAACTCAGATAAACCTAATGTGTTCTTTTTCAATTAACCTTATACAATACAATGTATCACGAATTCACAAAGATTTCAATTTAAGCTTATATAAACAACTTCCTCCAAATTCATAGTATTCAATTGACATTTCCAAGTTAAAAAAAATAAATAAAAAACTTATGTTACTTTAAAAGGGATAATGCTCGTATCATAGAAACTTACAATATTTGATAAGCTGATCTTGTGCTATATTTTCTAAACGTTGCTTAAGTGCTTTATTGTCCATACTCAAGATAAGATTTTGTTGATTAAGAAACTCAAGCTCAATTGAGACTTCAGATCCTTCTACCTACGAGAGCATAAAAAGAAACAGAATACACTTTCACAACCAACATCATTTACATCACCCAAAGTGAGACTAACTGACTCCTTAGAGTGTCAGGATGCAATACTTACCTTGAATCCTTACCAAGTTATATAGATGGGGCACCACCATGGACACCCACTAACAGGGGTCATGAAATTACGTCCCGACCACTAAAGCACGACCTTAAGGATCTCACCTAAAGATCCCAAGGAATTACGTATTGACCACATATCAAACATACATAAACAACCAAGCAATAGATACATGCATCATGCATAAGAACCTCATACCAAAATTCATAACCAACCTTCATTAATCATATGTTGAATCAATACCAACTCATTATTACCAACCATGAGTAAAGTGTCTCCTCCCATACCAATACCATACCACTGGATTACCAACCATCAATGTTCCTCATGCCAAATTTGTGACCACACACATATCCAACCCCTCATGTACAATTCACATAAAGATCATGCCAAACTCACAATTTACCACATGTAAACCTCCCCTAATCATGTATACTCATCCCCATCATGCCATCATACAATAATCCAATTAATTACATGCCAAACATCCAAGAATGGGGAAGAAATGACAAACTAGACCGCACTCTCGCCCAACCTCTCGCTCAGGCATAGGAGTCTCGCTCAAGCGAGAGAGTCTCTCGCTCAGGCGAGCTCTTTTCGCCTAGGCGAGGGCTCAAAATCCTGGAACAGTGGCCTCTGCGCTGTCTCGCTTAGGCGAGACCCTCCTTGCCTGGGCGAGATGCTCGCTCGCTCAAATTGAGTTGGTCGCCTGAGCGACCCATCGCGCGAGAATACCTGGGCGAGCCTCTGCTCATCTCGCCTAGGCGAGGCAAGCTCGCTTGGGCGAGATTATCAGTACTCACCCATTGTTCACTCGCATAACAGACCAAAGACCAAGCCAAACAACGCAATAACATATTTCACAAACTCAAAGTAGTATACAGACCATCAAATCACACGAATATTACATAAGCAATCATGGGTACCAACAATTTCGCAAAAACCCTAACTTCTCGTACCTGGAAAAGGGTTAGCAAGGACCTTGACGTCATGACCACGAGCACACAGCTCTAGGGAGGAACTACAAGGCTGATATAAAAGCGGAACAGAAGCAGTAGATGTGATTAACAGGAGATCCTAACTGGGAAACGAAAGACGATTAAAGGGGAACCAACATGATCTAGGAAGGAATACTTACGTTGAGCAAGAAGGAGCTTGAGCGTAACTTGACGGTGGTGAGGGATCAAACCTAGCAGAGATGTCGACGACTATGGCTCAAGGTTCTCTGAAAGTGAGGGGAAAATGGGAGTTAGGACAGACTTAGGGTGGTTTTATCTGTTGGTCCAGTCCTTAGGCCCACTCACAATGGGCAACCCTTTAATTTAGGGCAGAGGGAATAAAACAATTTTAATGGGCCTTACACTAAACTTGGACGTAAAATTAGAATTTATCTCTATTTCAAACTTTGATATATTTTAGTCTCTAAATTTTAAAAATAAATGAATATAATCATCTTAATTCATGATATTAAATGTTTGTTACATTTTTAACGATGTTCTTGATTAGTATTTGAGTAGAAATATGTATAAACAGCTCAAACATTAATTTAACACGCTATTAGACACGTAAAGAATAATTAACATAATTAAATTAAGAAAATTATTTCTATCGATTTTTAAATTTGGGACTAAAATACGTTAAAATTTGAACTAATTCTAATTTCACACTAAAATTTAAAAAAGAAAAAAATATTTAACCTATAATTTTTATATATCTTATATACAATACATAAATAAACAAGTTGCGACATATTACGTATCGCGATATAGACTATGTTATAACTACTATTAAGTTTTAATTGAGAAAACAATTGTTAATTTGCATTTTAAAAATGAGAGAATGGGTTGAATTTATTAAAGTAATTTTT
>Ga0099823_1005207_pt1 | contig 12911 bp, 5 predicted proteins | sample CowpearedBW_FD_76831 | JGI IMG/M metagenome (GOLD analysis project Ga0099823, IMG submission 76831) | Root nodule microbial communities of legume samples collected from California, USA - Cow pea red BW | ecosystem: Host-associated > Plants > Roots > Nodule | place: USA: California | collected... | reverse complement strand
TTTGAGTGATGTTGCATGTATGGAATGGTTCATGGGCTGAATATGATGAGTTTGGTATGATTTTGGTATGGAATATGAATGAAGGTTGGTTATAAATGTTGACATGAGATTGGTATGCATGACAAGTACACTCTTGGTTGGTGAAACATGATTTGTATGTGGTTAGGGCATAATTCCACGATAGTTTCGTGGTGGTGCCTCATTGGTTAGGGTGTAATTCCATGAATCTCTAGCTGAGATCTCATGGTGGTGTCTCAGTTGGTCAAGATGTAATTCCATGACTCCTGTTAGTAGGAGTTCATGATGGGGCCTCATTTATATAATTTAGTAAGGATTCAAGGTAAGGATCACATCCTGACACTCTAAAGAGTTAGTTAGTCACACATAAAGCGTACTGACTCGAGTGGTGAAAGTAGTAGGAGGCCTGAAACACTTTAAAGGCTAACCTTGTGTGTGGGGGAAAGAAACACTGTAACAATTAGCTCGGTAGAGCAGGGAAGGCCGTTACAAGTGCAAGCATCCGCTAAATCCGACTAATTATATGTATCTGGATGAGTCGCGTCTTGAGTCTTAGTGTATTGTTTGCAAGTCATAACATGATCGCTTGACATATGCATCTTGGACTATGAAATTGTATGTAACTGCATAATAAATCATTTTCTGCTTTAGCTTACCCTTTGCTTGTTTGATTGTTATATGTGTGGTCTTCTCTCTTTGCGGTGATCATCAATTTATTGATGTGAGCATATGCGAGAAATCCTCGTGGTCAACATGGAAATGGTGACTCCGCTGCATAGCCTGTTTGGGCTAGATTCCTTTCGCTTGGGTTTTTCTTTTAGGGCTACGACCATTGTATTGTCTTGCCTCTAGGTTTCATTTTGTACTACTGTGGATCTCTTTACTATACCTTGTATTGGCATCATGGTGTGTCTTGTCTTCTCTCTAGTACCTTGGATACTTGTAGGAGTAACGTTATACTCCGAAACTTTGCTCTTCATATTATAATGTGTGACATGTCGTTTAAGTAAGTTTATTTATTAAATAGGACGTTACATTAGTACTGAATTCGAATGTTAAGAATGACCAATGATGTACTCTATGTCTAGATGCACAATCAATTAGTTGTTTATTATAGTCTAGGTTCTAATACTGTATCCAATGATTAGATACCACAAATATGCAATCAATACTTATTATATAATTAAGATTGAGAATATAACATGATAGTATGGAAAAGAAATATATTGAATAGCAGAAATCACGAGTTAAGGTACATTAAGTCTAACCCCCGTGAATAAAAGAGTTAATTACTCCTATACATTCTGAAAACTGAAAAAGAATAATGATGAATGTGTTGAGCCTCCAGAACTAGTTTCCACCAAAGAATTAAGTTCTCTCTCTCCCCCAATAGAGGAGGTATATTCCCCAAAAAGATGTATTTGTTTAACTCTGTAGAGTCTTCTAATTAAAAACTTTTAAAACTGGATCGAGCCTGAAATTTGTACTTGAATTTGTAGTTCAAGTAACTAACTATATTGATAATTATTATTGTTAATAACTTTTTAAATCTCTAAGTGAAGATATACATATTTATCACAGTGAGAACCTTTGTTGTTGCTATACTAAAAAGAATTAATATAATGTCTAAGTTAACAAAACATAACGAAAAAAATTGTTAAAAGGAAATTCTTCCTTACACCTCCCCTCAAACACGCACCAAAATGAAATCAAATTTGATCCCAAAACTGATTTACTATTCCATCACCATGTCAACATGATGTATAACATAACTAGTGTATAATTTTCTGCGAAAGCAGGTTTCTATACATCCAAGAATATATGTACTGGAAGGGCTACATGAATCAATCAACAAGGAAAAAACAAAAGAGAAGGCTCCACTTGAACCTTTCTGCCAACAAAATTGATTCGGCTCAACTTTTCATTACACCACATTAGTTGATCTTTTCTCAACTTTTTCATGTGCAACACCCTTGACACCAATCTCAATCCCACTTGAGCAAGCAACTGTTCTTGATCAAGTTGAATCTGATCTTCATTGTGTTTTTGGAACTTTCTCACTATACAATTCCCACTCCTTACTATGTCTTTTAGCTTTCTCTCCTTCTGCAACATTCATGGTCAATTATAATCATCTTACAGTGTCAAGCAACATATTAAAAATGTAAATCTTTCTACAAGAAAAAACAAACCTTTTGCAATTGAGTTCGAACATTCCCAAGAAGATCAGAAACCGCTACGTCCTTGAGATCAATTCCTGTTTTATGAGAAGCTTTGATGACATTGCTATAGTCTTTATCTGCTCTCACAAATTCCCAGAACACTTGCATAGACTCTTTGATGATTTTTCCCAACCTTTCGCTATTGATTGCACACTCTTCACCCAACTTGATTATCTTTTTGTCTTTCGTATTGTCATCTGTACATAGTCATAAAAGCATAGTTAATTACAAATATAACATCTCACTTGTGTTTGTGCGTGTACTTTTAAATACTTTCTGTTGGTTCATAATTTAAAAAACTTAGTACGATGTAGACATTGACATTACATATCATCTCTTGTTGATGTGATATACTTAAAAAGTAGGGCATGCCTTCTTAAATAGTAGTAAAGACAATTAAAATAAATAAATAAGTTTAGAAAATAAGCTAAAAATATTTTTTTTTTCATAAACCTATATCAATAATTTGTAATGAAAGGAGTAAAATTAGAATTGAAGTTAAGCTTTCTGTTACCTTTAATGGGTGGAACTTGCAGCAGGTTACGAATGACACAACGGTTGTTGTTGTAGTTTTGAATTCTTGGACCTTGATATGGTTCATCTTCCAAAAAGCGTTGCATGAGGACCTGAAAGAGTTGAAATTCAGCCGCCACAAGATTATAGCTACGACGCCATTGAGAATCATATTGTTGTAACTCTTTAACTTTCTTGTGCTGCCAACACAAAATTTCCCACGAGAGGCAAACTTGCCCAACATACACCAATTCCAAATCTCTGTGCAGATCTTCAACAAACTTCAGTATTGGATCAGATATCTGATTCAGTGCCTTGCGTGGCCACAAATTTTGAGATATTAGAGGCTTCACACCTTGGACGGTGGATTTTGGGATTATAAACAATTTTGGAGGGTCTTTTAGTTGAAGAAGTCCTACACACAGCAGCAAAGTCCGTGATCATGTCAATCACTAACCAAGAACAAGTTTATTGCCAAAGAAATAAATGAAAAACTCAATGAAAGAATAGATCATGTCCCAATCTAAGGTGAAATGCATGCAAATGAAATGAAATTAACTTGGTCCTCACCAATTGCATGCATGGTCTGGTAATTCAAAACATCCAGTTTCCGAGTTTTCTCTGCATAGCACCTATAAACCTTTTGAATTTCAACAATGTGATCTTTGAATTCTATCTTCTTTTCGATCTTCAGTGGCTTTAGATCCTCAACAACTTTTGGAGACTCTGCTTCTTCTTCCTCTTCTAAAATAGTGGCAAGCCCTCCTTGTCTTGCATTTTTAAGTTCCATTCTCAATTGTTCCACTACCGCATCGTTCTCCCATTCAAAGTCATCGTCATCTTCTTCTTCTTCGTCAAAATCTGATTCATCCCATTTATCTTCCCACATGGTGTCTTCTCCATGGTATGAAGAACTTTCCTTTTCATTTTTGTCCTCAACAAGATCAAAATTGAGATCGCGTGAGACTTCATTGTCATGCGAATATTGAGATTCTTCACGAAATTCATCAGTATTCTCCTCAGGGCTCTCAGTACCAAATCCTTCACAAAAATGGTTTGAACTAAGAACTTCAAGTGTTACCGAATAGTCATTGTTGTTGTTGCTGCATGATTCTGACCCGGAATCAGATTGAAATGTGCTATCGTTTAGAACGTCATCATCAAATGAATCACTTGAACAAAATGCATTACTTTGAAAGCTTGGATCAGAAGTGGAATTGGATGTGAGGTTTGTCTGTTCTTCTTCTTGAGAAACAAGGCCTTTCTCCAAATTACGCTCTGAAGATTCAATTTTTGAAATATTTTCATTACTGGAAAATAGATTACGGGAAACATTTGGAGCTATATAATTTTGTCGGAAACTGAAGGTCAGCATACTTGGTTCTTCTATCAAATCATCGGCTTCAAAATTTGTGAAGAAGGAATCTTTTGTTTGTTCTTCTTCGTCTTCTCGAAGTAAATTGGAATCTGCCCCCGTGGAAACAGAGCTTTCGGTTTCATCTTCACTTATTTTCGTAACATCTTCATGAACGCACGAGACGGTTTCCATGGAAACAGACCCCTCTATTTCTCCTTCTCTTCTTTTTCCACGTTCACACATATCCAAGTCTTTCTCCTCCAAAACAGAGCAATCTGTTTCCCCTTCTAATTTCTTTACATCTTGATGAAAATCAGAGTTTATCTCCCTTAAAACAGAGGACTTTGTTTCTCCTTGTAAATTATCAGCATCTTCATGAATATTTGCATCGGATTCCTTCTCAAATAAAACAGGGCACTTTGTTTCTCCTTCTCTTTCATCAATTGCTACATAAAAATTATCAAAGATCGGAAATAGCAAATTAGCTAACTCCTCTGCGATCCCGTCAATGTTAGAATCTTCAATCTGATTCCTCTTGGTTTGATCGAGTGGATCATGTTGAATAAGGTGTTCGCTTTTCCTGTCTTCTGTATGAAATCTGAAACATGAAATAAAGGGAATCAGTATTCAATTTTCCAGTTACTTAGCAAAAAAATAAAATAAAAACTCTTAATACAATAACCCAAATGAGAAAATTCATCAAACCTGAAGATATGTCTGAGAATCAAACCCAAGGAATACAGCACATAGTTGTAGAAGAAAACCCGAAGAGAAGCCAAAGCCCAAACCACGTTTTCATAAACAAAACCATTTCCAAAAGACAAGTTGATAGATTCAATGTGTGTTTTGAGCATAACGAGGTTTCTAGCACCCATCAATGCTCAACTAAGCCGAACCCACTCCACCACTAAGATTTTATTCTTACTTCCAGAAAGATTTCAAACCAAGTTATAAGAAGGAGACTTGGGAACAAGAAAATTTCCCCATCGAACGAGTCACTATTAGACAGTGAACTCTCGTCACTGATGCACACCCAAATCGGTGGCAGAATAATATCTCGGCATAACTTGATTTTTGGGCCTAAATATGCGAGATTAGGCATATATTTTGTGAGAAAGCAACAAGAGGGTTTGCTTTTTTCCAAATGAATAAGAATCTGATGTGGTCAATTGGTATCGCTGTACGAACGGTTTGCAGTTTATGTAACAATTTTGTGGTACATTTTCTGTGTCCTATTAGCTTGAAACGTGTAAGATGTTGGGACTTATGAGTGTGAAGGTTGATTAAAGTGACCACTGTGCTTGGATTTAAGGCAATTTGTGAGGCATTTTTTATTTGGTTTTCTTAGGTTGGACTCAGTCGGTGATCTTTGGATTCATAAGTCAATGGTTTTTAGCCGGTGTGGAAAGTTGAAGGTTTCTTCTTCGTGTATTTGGGTGAAACAGTATTCGAGTATCACTTTCTGAAACTAAGTCCAAAACCTGCCCCCACTGCTTGGATTTCAGGAAAAAAAAAAAAAAAAACCCACCTGCAAGTAGAAGCAATGAATGAAGAATCCATTTAAGAATAAAAACGTAACTTGCCCAGTACATACCCTTTTGCACTCACTTTATTTTCTCTCAGTAAAAAGGTAAACTTTTAAACACGCCAATTGCGGAAATAACGTGTAAAAGTTAAAAGGGTGAAATGAAATGGATTTGAGTATGTAATTAAAGAGTAAAATTGTCGGAAAAAGCATAACTTGTTAGAAGTTCACTTACTTCGTTGAGGTTCAAGTGTTTGAAGAAGGTCCACAGGTTTTGTGTAGTAGTTTCATGGCAGAAGTTGAAGACCCTGATATTTGAATCACAACGATTCATCAAATGAAGCTAAGATAGCTGTTGTCATATATTAGGTACCAAAAACAAAAGTGCAATGCAAATAGAGGTGCCCATTTTTCATGTTTACTTAAATATGTTGTTTGGTGAATACAAAAAGTTATTAATATTATATTCACGATCACACTAACAAACCAAAATCTGAGAAATAATGAATATATGGTATAATGGTATGCAGCAGCGTCTCCACGAATGAAAAATTAGCTTCAGATTTCGTTAACAAAGATGAGTATGCTTAATTAGCTTCAAATTTTTTAAATAATTAATCGTTTTGGTGAAATTTCCATTTTTATTTTTGTCTATACCTCTTGCAATATTTTTTTAGAAAAAATCAAGATATTCAATTTTATAGTACTGAAATAGAATTTTAAAATTTCAAGATTAATACAATATTCTTTTCGATTGTATTGCTTAAAGTTTTCAATTGCTCAATTATACAGTTTTAAAATTACAGTCTTACTGATAAAAATATTAATATCTAATAGTATCATATAAGAAAAGTCCAATTAATGATAAATCTCGCTTTACAATATTTAACAAATTTAAGGTCTTAAATGATTTGGAATGTAAGACAAGTATTGTTTTATTTGGGGAATAAATTATTTAAACGATTGAATATATTTTAAATACATGATTAATCAATCATAATTATATATTCCATGTTAAAAACGTATCATATCGGAGAACTTTGTGAACGAATTTAAATGAAAGAATAGCCTTAAAATATAATTTTGAATAATGTTTGTGATTATGTATGTCACCAGAAATGTGCAAAAGAATTTGCCGGCATTTCTCATCTGAAGTTTGAAGTCTTTTTTGGGATGGTTGATGTCGCTTTCATACAATCAAAACGCGCTTTTATTGCCATAACAATCATTAAATTATGAAAAACACTTCTTTGGGGGCAATGGTTTAAGCTAGCATAATGTGAATCAGGAACAAATAATCATCCAAATAGTTTGATGACATTGCAAGTATTTATTTTTGGATTTAAATTTTATTTCTATTTCTATTTCTATTTGCATTTAAATTATGAAGTTTAAACAAAATATTTATAAATCTAGAATATAATCTAAAATATTATGTTTATAAATAATTAACATATCAAAGATGAAATTATTGGGAGTTAATTTTTCACCACATATATTCTTTTATTTTATTTATTTATATTTATTCATCTTGTAATTTATTTACGAGATTATTATCGTTATTATTACCAATAAAATAAAAACAAGAGTGTGTCTAAAATGAAGTATAATTATAAGAAAATCACCATATATATGATTTTCAAGCTATTAAATAAAGAAATTAATTTATTGATTTTCAGAAAACTAATATTTAAAGTAAAAAATTATATTAAAGTTTATTAATTTTACTTCTTTCTTTATTAAATAATAATCAAAGTTCTCCTTTTCAAATGTACAAAATCTGCCTCCAAATAATTTCATTCTAAAACTACATCATTAACATGTTTCTTGTTTATATTCATTGTTTACTTTAATATTTTTTTTTCTACACCAATAATTTTTATCACATATTTTTTTTTACCTAATAAAATCAAATCCTACTACATTCAATCATATATAATTTCGTTTAGTATATCAAGAATATGTTCACTTAATTAATTCAAGAAATTTCTACACCATAAAATCAAACGAATCATTTGACCAAATCTAAAAATATTATACTGTTAAGTAACTATCAACTTCAATGATAAAATATTCATATTTATCAAATTTTCATTTCATCTCTAAATTTATTCAAATCATTCTAATTTATTTTTCTAATATTATCAATCATATTTTTTTCTTAAAATACCACAAAATCACAGTCCAAAAATCCTCTACATTAACTAAATATTTTCTTATATTCCAAATAAGTTTTTGAACACATAACTATCACATGTTGTTAAAATGCCTTATCTCCTTCAAAAGGCCAAAAAATATTTTCTTTTCTCTACTTTAATTTTAGTACAATTATGACCATAATAATAATAATAATAATATAAAAAATATTTCCTTCCATAATAATAATAATAATAATATAAAAAAATATTTCCTTAGATTTCATATCTTGAAACACTCCATATCACAATCTTTCAAAATATTTTTCTCTTTTCAAGGATTTTTAATTATTTATCTCCAATTCTAACAAACAACTATATTAGAAGATTTTGATTTTATGTATAGTCAGATAAATGATGGAAAATTATTCTTCTAAGTTGTATCAATTATCTTTGTGTCAAATTTTAATTGAATCAAATCGCTGAATAATGAAACTTGAACTATTACGTTGTGAATTAGAATTTTTTTCCCTTAATGACAAGTATTTTTTTGGTCATAAGTTTAGTTTTTGATGGGATAAGTGTTAAAGATAAATTGCTACAAGTGATATCAATTATGTGACAGATATTAGATGGTCAATTATTTCACACAAAAAAAAAAATCTCTTCAAATTTTTCGGTACTTAAATATAACACCCTATAATATCTCACCTTTTCTTTTTATATGCATGGTAAACAGTTTGAATTTAAACTTGAAAATTCTCATGATAACGGTCAAGCTTTTGAAATTTCAAAATTAAAAAAAAATGGTTGGTAATTTATTGTAATTATTTTGACAAATAATGCTTATTAAAATGGAAGTAAATTTTAGTTTCTAGATAAAGCATATACAAATGTTTCATTAATCTCGTATGGTTTATAGTTAAATATTTTGAATACTAATATTTTAACACTATTCTTTTTTTTATTATAATTTGACATCATTTCTCATTACTATTTACTTTCTCTTTTTTTTTTAAAATATAAAAAATTTTGTTAAAAACTATTTTCTTCTTATACAAATTATTAAATGATACAAATTATCAAAGAGATGTTTCTCGAGAAAACCAATGTTATTACTGACATCATTGTTATCCACGAGAGTGGTTTGATCTTAACGGCATGCAAATAGTTGAAGTTGCGTCTCATCCCTATTGCCAAAAGGCACACGACAACATTGGCTATGATATTGAGACTTCAACTCGTGCAACTTTTTTATGGTGTTTGAATTTTGGGCTGGAATGTGGTCTCAACTCTTTGCGTGTTCAAAGGGGTTATGGTGATGAAGTCAATGGAACAAAAAATTAGTTAAACTTCGATCCGTACATGGGTAGGGTTCGTTGAAATGACAATTAAACAAAGTAGGAAATGCTTTGAATATAAATTGCCTTTTCCATGGCTTCTAGAGTATTAATAAATACTTATATTGGAAAGAAAAAAAAAAGTTAGAAAGGGATGCAGCATTGGATGACATGAAAATTGGGAGATAGTGACGAGGTCTTTGTGAAGAAAATTAGACCAATTCTGGCCAAACCTTCATATCTAGAAGTTATGTTCTTCTTATATATACCTTCCTAAGGAATAAACAAAACCACAAATGTTTTGTTTATTTATTTTATTATTCCAATTTTTTTATCGTGATTTTATATTTATTAGAAGTTGTTTTGTACAAAATAAAATATTTATAAACTTTTTTAATCTTGATTCTTATATAATGTAAACTTTTTGGTAAATTTAAACATACTTTTTAGATCTAAATTGTTACTGTAGTGTTAATGATGTAACTTCCCATTTAGTAGATAAATTTAATTAAATAAAATATTTGTATATTTTATAATATTTAAAGGATACAAGGTTTAAAGTACAAAGGATTTTACAGTCATCCAAATATACTAAAGGAGACAAAGGCACTACACAATGTCAGGGACAAAACATAAAAGGTTTAACAAATGTCCAAAAGTTTTGCTCATAAGCAAGGGATTACAAAATAATAAAACTCTTCATATATGGACTCAACAGTGAGCTTAACATCAATCCATGACCAACTAAGTTGCAGCATTCCCGTTGTCACTACGATCACCAAGGGTTCCTATATTTGCTCATACAAAGGAATTGGTGATCATTGCAAAAAGGAAAACCACACAAGAAGACATACACAAGCAGAAAAAGTAAGTTAGATTAAAAAGGTTTTTATCATACAATTAAGCATGCAATTTAGGATTTAAGAATTCATCAATCAACCAAGCATGTGATAGCCAACAACAAGACTCTAAGACTCAATTTATTCGGATACATATAATCAGTCAGATTCACTGGATGCTTGCACTTGTAGTGGTCTTTACTGCTCTGCAGAGCCATTGCCAATGGGTTTCACCCTACCACGTACAAGGTTAGCCTTCAAACATCTAAGGCCATTATCCTGCCAAAGATTAGGGTCTTATGCTACTCTCACCACTTGAGTCAGTCTGCTCTACATGAGACTAACCTAATTATATACACTACGACACCACCATGAAACCTTACCAAGAGATTCATAGAATTACGTCAATCACATATAGCACCACCATGAGATCTCACCAAGATGTTCATGGAATTACGTCCATCACATACGACATCACCATGAGATCTCACCAAGAGTTTCATAGAATTACATCCATCACATCCAACACCACCATGAAATCTCACCAAGAGTTTCATGAAATTACGTTAATCTCATACCATAGCCATCTCTCACCAACCAACCATAGATTTATCGAGCATAACAATCTCATGTCAATATCCAACCGATCGACCAATCATGATTCATGCACTGATTCATACCAAGCAAGTCAATATCACATGAAACATACATAATCACAGATTCATGCCTTTAAAAGTAATTGAATCAATCCACAAGTTAAAGTAAGGAATTAAAATTCTGCAGCAATTATCGCTTAAGCTAGCTAGTCTCGCTTAAGCTAGACTGGTCTCGCTTAAGCTAAAAGTTCTTGCTTAAGCTAAACTGATTTCGCTTAAGCTAAATTGGTCTCGATTAAGCTAAACTGGTCTCGATTAAGCTAAATTGATCTCGCTTAAGCTAAATTGATCTCGCTTAAGCTAAATTGATCTCGCTTAAGCTAAACTAATATCGCTTAAGCTAAAAATTTTCGCTTGGGCGAGATTACAAGCAGGGAGCATTGCAGGTTTTTGCGAGTTCTCGCTTAAGCGGAACCTCCTTGCCTGAGCGAGATAACTCGTTGCTCAAAATAGAAGCTCGTCACCTAAGCGAGAGTTCGAGCAAAAACCAAGGCGAGCTTCTCTTATTCTCGTCTAGGCGAGACGTGCTCGCCTTGGCGAAAATATCAATTCTCGCCAATGTTCACGCATGCAACAATCAGACATTCGAAACCAAACAACATCACAATTTCCGCGCAACCACAATTGCATACAAGCATTATAAACACAAAACTGAACTGGAAATAAACAAATACTAAGAAAACATTAAAAGAAAAACTCTAGCTTCCCTTACTTGGATAGATGCTAGTGGACAACGATAAGCATCCAACAATGAGCACCACAGCTCCAAGAACAGATTAATGAGTTGAGGAAGGCTTCCGAATGGCCTATAGAGGAAACTGGCTCAAACCCTTGTAGAGCTTTGAAAAGAGAGAAGAGAGGGTGGGGAAAGGGGTTGTCTTGTGAAATGGAGGCAGAATGAGAGGGTTAGGGCTATAAAATGGTTTTGGGGTATCCTATAAACTGACCTTAGGCCTAACAGATAAGGTTAGACCATTAAACACTAGGGATAGAAAAAGTGGACCTTACAAACATATTGATCTAAATTTTATTAATATTGTAAAAAATGTTTGATCTAATATATTTTGAGGTTACTTTTAATTATTTTATCATGTCCTCGTTAGATGAGTTGATATCGACGGATTAAGCAAAGAGACCATTTATAAACAATCTATAACCTTATTGTAAGAAAGAGGGAATATATTGAAGTTATTTAAATAGAGACAAAGTGCATGAAAAGTAAAGGAAAAAAATGATGTATTTCGTTGAATGTGATAAAATAAATTTGTATATCTATATATTCGAAAATTAATTATTAAAATAAAGTTTTAAAATAATTTATGTAAATCTTTTTTTTGAAAAATATAAAATAGAATTAAAATGATATTTAAATTTAAACAAAAAATAAGATTTTCATATAACAATATATTAAAATAAATTACTTTAAAATTATTAAAATTGAAATATATTGATTTTATTTTATTTATTACTGTAATATTATTTACTTCAATTATTCATCTAAAAAATATTATAGATAAAATATTAAAAATATATAATCTGTTATAGGTTTATCCATAATCAATCATATACGTGATTTCATTTCAAATCAGTTCATAAACGTAAGGAAAAATTAAAATTGTTATTTTCTTTTTTTAATTATTTTTTCCGTTTTCTGTGCTTTATGCTCATCTCTTTATGCATAAATAGTGCTTTTGCATAAAAAAATATATATTTAAATTTATATCACTTTAGTGAGTTTTAAGCCGTGGAATAAAATGTTAAAATGTTAAAAGTGAGTTTTAAGTCTAACTTAATTCCACAAAATCAGTTGTAAGGTGAAAACCTCACTTATATATTATGAAATTCTTTATTTCTAGTTGATGTGAGACTTCCAACATAAAATGATAATGACTTAATTTTATTCATTAAAATATTTTTATAATATATCATATATAAAATTTTTTTATCTCAAATTCATTCAAAATATATTATCTTTCCCTCAATCCAAACAATACCACAATATCTTCAAATTTTCCCAAATTCATTCACTTAGGGACTCTGAAATCTTTTCTCCTATCCAAACACATCATATGTTGAAATTCACAATCTCTTTATTATCATTAAGTTTATAATTAATTAAATTTATTATTAATACATTATAATAAAAGTAATTATAAAAAATAGGGTTAAATATGTTTTTGGTTCCTTAACTTTCAGTAAATTTTGGAATTAGTCCACTTTGAAACTTTGAACCAATTTAGTCCTTCATCTTTTGAAATACGTGGATTTAGTTCTTTTAATCAAATTTTGTTAAATTTATTTGACAT
>Ga0099823_1005201_pt1 | contig 12916 bp, 5 predicted proteins | sample CowpearedBW_FD_76831 | JGI IMG/M metagenome (GOLD analysis project Ga0099823, IMG submission 76831) | Root nodule microbial communities of legume samples collected from California, USA - Cow pea red BW | ecosystem: Host-associated > Plants > Roots > Nodule | place: USA: California | collected... | reverse complement strand
TAATTTGGTTAAAAATATTTACTTGAAATATCAATTTTTATGGAAATATTTGTGTACATTTATATAGAAATTAAATTTGATTTCAATTTGGAGAGGGACAAAATTGCTAAGTTTTACAAAATTTGGAACTAAATTGAGACAAATTAAAATAAAGGGACCAAATTAAGACTAAGAAAATGACACATGGCATAATATGACACGTGTCACTGCCACGTGGCACGATGACAGCTTGACACGTGGCAATTTTTTGATTTTTTAAAAAAAATTCAAAAATAAAATAAAAATTCAAAAAAAATAATAATAAAAAAAGTCATAAAATCGAGGAACTGACACGTGGCACTCCCTTTAATGGCGTCAACCTTGACTTAACGGAAAGGGCAAACGTGAGACGTTTCAACAAAAAAGGGGACCATTTTGAGACTTTTAAAAACTTGGGTACCATTTTGAGATTTTGACTCCAAAATGGGGACCAAAGGCATAATTAAACCTTATTTTTTTAAAAAATGATTCAATTTGGTCATTGCCATCAATATTGACCAAACAGTGTTAAAGTCAACGCTACGTGTCAATTCATGATTTTTTAATTTTTTTTTTGTTTTTTAAACATGTCACTTCACAGTTTGCCATGGTAGCTTATTTAGTTTGAGTTTTGAGATGATGAAAGAAAATATTTGATTTATGTTATGCTGCTAAGGATTTCTATGTGTTACTTTTGAATGTATAATTACTATAAGTGATATATGTTTGGTGAGATAAGTAAATTGTTGAGAATTAGTGCAATAGAAAATGTATGATGATTGAGAAATGTAGGAGTGATTGTTTTGAGTGCTGAAATATTATATTTGCATTGTTTTTTTTTTCTATGATCTGGATTTGGCATTTGGCAACCCTTCTACGCACTGGGTAAAAATGTTTACAATTGTTGGCAGAGAGCTCTAGTGAAGCTTACATTGGGCGGTGCCTAGATGGCACCATAATGTTGACAGTGAGTCACCGACATTGTCTCAATCATGCTAGGGGAAAAGCCTTACAGAAAGTTATCTGTTTTGGAACGTTGGGCGGTGGGACTTTTCGCTAGGTGGCAATCCTAACTTAATTTTTTTTTAAAATAAGTAATCTTAGAACCTTGCCAGAAGTAGTAATGTAATGTTGAGTTTCATTAACTATTTTCATAGGAAAATACTACCGTGTAGGGTGCTAAAGTGTATTGAATAGTACTTTGAGGTGATACTATCTTGACTCAAATACTATTTCACTCATATGATATTTAGGTGGTGTGAGTCGAAGGATATTCCACATAACAAATAATACAGTATAAAAGAGTATCACAATTTATATAATAATTTAGTTTAAGTCCAAAACATGAATCCAAAATTCTAAACACTAAACCAAAAAAAATAAAAAATGTCAATAATAATATTTTTTAGGCTTAAATACCTTTTTGGTCCTCATTTTCGTAGTGTTTGTTGCGGATGGTCCTCATTTTGACAGAATGTTTAAAATGGTCTTCATTTTTACCGAATGTTTAAAATGGTCCTCATATTTACCGAATGTTTAAAATGGTCCTTATTTTCGCAATTCGTGTTTTATTTGGTCATTTTCTGTAACGCCGTTTAAATGATTAACGGAACATTGTACAAATGGCATGTATTAGGGTGTGTTACGTGTACTGTACAGGTGTGGTAATTAGATATTTGGGGTTAAATAAGTGAGCTAGGGTTTTGGTAAGGAATGTTTGGATAGTTGGTGAGTTTTGGCAATATTGTTCCTTCATTCTCAATTGGTGTTGCTACAATCTTCTTCTTCCTGCAATCTCATTATATAGGTATGTTACGATCCCAATCTTCTTCCTTTACCTCTAGTTGTAATTGTTGGAGACAACCGTGTTGTATCACTTCGTGCATTGTTGGTAGTTTGAGAAATGGTTGAAACGGCGTGCCATATGTACAGTACACGTAACACACCCTAATACAAACTGTGCCACTCTGTTAATGATTTAAACGGCGTTATAGGAAAGGACCAAATAAAACACGAATTGCGAAAATGAGGACCATTTTAAACATTCAGTACAAATGAGGACCATTTTAAACATTCTGTCAAAATGATGATCATCCGCAAAAAACACTACGAAAATGAGGACAAAAAATGTATTTAAACCTATTTTTTAAAAGAAATAACTTATTTTTATTTTTATTCTATTTATCACCTTTTTCACTTAATTAGCTTTCTCATTTTATTTCTCTCAACTAATCTTATTATAATAGTTTAAATATATAAATCTATTATGCTAGTTTTCAAATTGCAGGTAAAGTGTCATCTTCTCCTTCTACCACCTCATTTTCTTTGCTTTCTAGAATCTAGTAATATTGTAGTACTTTTCGTGTGAGAACTGTCACGTTATTTTTCCCTACCATTCAATTACATCGTACCTTTTCATGTGAACTGAACAAACATATGCAAAAAAGTAAAAAAAAGTGTTTATTCAATAAAAGCATGAAATTACAATGGAGCGTACTTAAAAGAATAGGAAATGAGTAGGTCTTAAAAAAAACTTTACTTTTACTTCCAAAGTTTAAAAATAAAATAAATATAATTAAGAAATTATTATTTAGAATTGTGAAGTAGATACTTTTAAGAATAAGGATATTTTCAATTTAAATTTTGTTAACTTTTTCTTATAATTTTGGATGACATCTTTTTTAAAATAAAAATAAATAAAAAAATGAAAAAGTAATTTAGGATGACATCTTCTTTAAAATAAATAAAAATAAAAAGAATAAAAGAATGAAAACATTTAAAAGATGTCATTTTTATTTCGATTTTTATTTCGAAAGAAAAGGTTGTCAAATTTAAATAATGCCATTTTTTTCATATAATTATTTGATAATTATAATATTCAATTTAACTAGTTTCCTCTGTCTCACAAAAGATTATTGTAACATTAAATCAATATATGTATGTTTATTGGTTAATTACTCACATAAATAGTTAGATTTTCTTTTTCTTCTTTCCACTTTTCAGATTCTTGTTAAAATATTTTTTAAATATCCGCTTTTAAAATGTTGAATGTAGCTCCACCATCAAAGCCCCTGCACCAAACAGCTGCACAACTAAACTTGCAATTAAATAAATATTGCAAATAATAAAAAATTAAAAATAAAAATATACCTTGCACCAAACACAAAGCAACTGGACAAAGATAACGGAGAGTCAACGGAAACAGCAGCGGCCACGAAACCACCACACAGATGACACGAAAACTCCACACAGAACATTAATGGTATCCATGGCACCCACAAGCATAACAAACTCGTCAATTCCATTTGTTAATTCGAATTCTGAAAATTGAAATTTTGCAAATCAGAGTCTGTGAATAGAGGTTATTAATTTGGTTGCGTTTTAATTGAAAATAAAATTGTCCAAAATTCTCCTTCCATAGCAAATGTTATGTACAATAACCAATTCTTCGAGTCCAACTTCTTAGATCTATGCAAAAAAGGGCGACGCAGCCGGTGAATCCTCCTAGTGCGGCGATGAATCCTCCTAGTGCGGCGGCGATTCAAAACCTGTAATGAGAGAGATAAGAAATTTACAGATCCTCTTCCGATTTGGACATGATCGAGAGACGACTCGGTCTCGGTTCGAACGCGGATCTTCTCCTCTGTTGATGCGAGGAAGGACGAATCAACGCGGTGAGAGCGCGTTTCACCCACTCACCTTCGACGCCTCCGATTCTGACGAGCGAGTTCTTCATAGCGGAACGACGCATGTTGAGCCGGTTTGAGGGAAACGAACCGGCGGATGTGTGGTTGTGACTGTTCTTGTGGAGGCTGCAGCGGAACGAACCGGGATGATTGGTAGGGGAACACATACACGTTTTCTTCTGAACCGTAACGTGGCGGTGGTGCTTCTTGACGATTACGTGGCTCGACACGGTCCGGCTCGGGGAGATGGATCGGTCGAGGGCAAACCGGACGGAGGGAGATGGCGCCGTGCTGATTACGTTAACACGCGTCGGGGAAGTTGAACGGTGCGGCATGTGCGAGTGAGAATTGTCGAAGAAGCTTGAAGAAGACGAGCGAAACGGTGCGTTTGACGTTGAATAAGAACAGAATTTGGTAGAATGTGAGAGAGAAGAACGAAGCACTGGTCCACTAGATTTTGTTGTTCTGGAAGAACTCGCCATTCATAAGCAACAAAAGAAAACAGAGAGAAAAAGGGCAAAAAGGACTTTTCGTATTCTTCTTCTTCTAAGTCCCCTTTGAGGAGTTGGTTCGGCAAACCTAGCGACTCTCAGAGGCTTCTCTTATAGTCTTTAACGCACGGTTCGCACTCGTCATTAACTTCTCTTTTGGAGGCTTTTTCGTAATTGACCAACTTAACCATGGTTAAATGAGTTTAGGTAACGATGTGAAACTGGAACCGTTGATCTTTACTAGGAGGTTTCCTCGAGTGCCACGTGGACCATAACAACTAAGGTTAATGCCGTGATGATGGGTTAATGAAGAGTTAACTAACCGCAGTCAACCATTTCCCTACCATTTTTGAATAATCTTCCACACGATGAAGAGGCGTTTATACTTGACCATGTTGTTACGACGCATAATTAATGGCCTAACTACTTTCGCTCTAATTTTTTAACAACAAAATACAAATATACGTATACGGTACTAGTGGAATACAGTTATTTTTTTTATTGAATTTGATTGGCAGCATTATATAATTCAGACTTTTAATAAGGTTTTGGAATATGTATGGCGTGACATATCTTCTAAATTGCATAATTAATTGACCCAATGATTAATTATTTTAGCCTAAAAATATTATTTTGGTACATCTACCTAATATAAAGATTAAGTTTAAGAGGAATGTAAATTAAATTTTCAAAGACTTTTCCAAATGGATATAGTATCTCTTTTGAATCAAATATTGCTTTCGCAAGAAATGAGTTTAATTATCATGAAGTCCAATAATAATGTTCTTGAAAGTTTTAAATGTTCAAAAGTAAATTTCAATCAATTATGCTAGAGTAAGAATATTTGAGTTCAGTTTGATTTTCATTACGTAGTCACTCAAACCAAACATAAAAATCAAATGTAATTCGGTATTTTTTTAATTTAAATTTAATATAAAATTCAAAAATCAAATTGAAATCAAATGCAGTCCAATTTGATTTAGTTTTTACGATTTATGTAGGAAAGCAAGAGTATAACCTCAGTATTTATTAAGGAAATGAACTAATTGATATTTAGGTAGGAAAGAAACTACCAACAAAATATTACTTTTTTTACTTTTTACTTTCTAACTGAGAATAAGAATTTTAATTTTTTCTTTCATCAAATTTTTATTTCATTTATATAAACCGTTCTATTCAAATCAGTTAATATAATTTAATCTCATATTCTGTTAAATCATATTTGAGAAAAAAATATATATAATTCAATCCTCATATTAATTATTTTATCTTCACATGATTTATACATATGACTATTTTATTTTACAATGTTACATGTTACTTAAAATTATATTTTTATTAAAGTTTTATTACTTGTTATATTTAAAATAATAATTAATAATTTTAGTATACGATACTCAATCTACTTTATGATTATAAAATAATAATTAGAAATTTATACACTTTATATTAAATATATTTTTACATATTAATATGAAATTATTTTTATTCATATATTAATTTTATTATATTCTTTTTTATGTTGTCCATTTTTTATTCCCTTTACAAACTTTGACATGCAACTTTATTGGATTTACTTATTTAAATTACATTATTATTTAAGTTATAGTTAACATAAAAATATTAAAAATGTCAACGTGACATTTGTAATTTTTAAATTTTTTATGTGACAAATATAAATTTTTACAAATTACAAGTGTGACTTTATATTTTTAATGTTTTTAAAAAAAGTATAAGTTTAATTAGGGATTTTTTTTATGTAAAATTGTAAAAAATAACATTAATTTGAATATTAGGTGGAGTGATTTTATGTAAAATTCTAACAAATTATTTTAAAATGTATATGTAAGTTATAATTAAACTTAATTACTAACTTGGTCTCAAATTGAGGAGGAACCAAAATCATTCCATTTAAACAAAAAATTAAGTTGGAACTAAACCAAATCAAAATTGTAAATATATGGACTAAATTAAAAACAAGCACGACCACATGGCAGTGACATGTGACATTGTCACTATAACACGATAATTACCTAAGAAGTGACCATTTATGTTTTTTTTTTAAATAAAAATGATCAAATTGGACTAATTTTAAGATAATGAGGACTTCATGTTTTAAGAAAATGAGGACTTAATTGAACTAAAAAGAAAGGGAAATAAAATTGAACCAATCTAACAAATACGAGGACCAAATATATAATTAAACATTTTAGTTATCACTCTAACCAATATTTTAATTACACATATCATTAAAAACTTCTAGTTATCTCTTCTAAGGAAAATATTACCTATTAGATTTGACATAAAATAAATAGTAAATAAGCATTTACTTATCCTGCTAACTAGTTGCATTTTTCTACATATTCAGGGGCGGAGCTCTTTGGGGGCAAGGAGGGTCCTGGCCCCCCCAAATTTTGATTATATATATATATATATATAATATAATATAATATAATATAAAAATATATTTAAAATTTATTAAAATTTTTTAAATTGTAGGTAATATATATTAGAAATTAATAAAAATTAAATTTTTTATTTTTATTTTTTTTATTTAAACATAACATTTAATGTAAATATATAATAAAATATAAAATAAAATATAATAAAAAATAAAAATATTAAGGTTTAATTTTTCTTTTGGTCCCTGTTTTTATTTAAAAATTGACACCAGCATTAGGTTAATTACACCAATAAAGTAAATCATTCATATTAAGAGTCTCAATTTTAATGAAAAGATCATTGATCTGTTTCGATGAATTTAACGAAATTTATGGTAATTCAAAAATCGGAACCAAATTGAGACTAAAAAAATTTGGAGATAACATTTTTAAACAAAAACATGAATCAAAAGAGTTATTAAACCAAATATTTATTAACATAATTTTTATTTTCCTTTTCATTGTCTTTTTAGTTTTTCACAAATTGTAATAATCTCTCACTCTCATGTGTCTTCTTTTTGTTTTTAAAGAAAAAAAAGTTAGACATAAACTCATTATATTTCTCATTTATCCTCTTCCTTTCTCGTCTATTGTTTTACTTGATAATGAAAAAAATTATTTTTTTATCTCATGAACTTTTTGTATATTCTTTTTTTTTATGAATATAGAAAAAAACAATAGTGTATTATGTATTAATAATAATGAATATATTTTTCTTTTAATAATTACGTGTCTCAAATTTTTATTAGATTATGATCAATTATTTTTTAGTATTATTTACAAAAAAGGTATATTAATAAAGAATGAAAGAATAAATTAATCGTTTAAGAGTGATGAAAAGGAAATTATTGACTAAAACAAGATAGATTCTACCTCTTCACATATTTTGAAACATTATACTAATGATAAAAAATGTTTAGTTAGAGAAGTCAGTTTTTGAAGCATTATACTAATGATTGAATCTAATGATCTCAAAATTATATTACTTTGGCCCCTCCGACACTTTTGGTCAAGATCCCCCACTGTACATATTAATATTCAATTGTACTAATATTTATCCATTTCTTCTCATGAATATCTTTCTCGAAGATTATGCAATTATGTAATCCATTTTCTACATCGGGTAATTATGCAATTGATGTAATATCTTCAAAAACTTATTACAAAGTTGTCACCATATTTTTATTGACAATGGTTACACCAAAATCAAGTTTATTTGGCGATATAGAATAGACATTTTACTAGTGAATGACGTTATCGGTAAAAATGAAGTACTCATGATTAGAAATGATTATGATTGAGAGAAATGTACATGTTTTTACTGGAAAAGAGTGTGAATCTTCTAAAATGACGTTAAAAAGTTGATCATGGATCAAATGTAACATCCCATTCTAATATAATAACACCACTAAAATAAAATATTACAAAATCAATAATCAGAAATAGATAATCCATAAACTATGATAGGCTATTACAATTATCCAAAAGTATACTCACAATAACATGACATATTTATAAATATGTACTGCTCAAAGAAATTTATGACAAGAGATAAAAGAGATATAAAGTCTTCCAAAAGGTTTTCTAACAAGAACAATAGAATCTAAAAACTAGACAATTGTCTCAACATCTCCCTCATTAGGTACATCACCACCTTCTTCCTCATTTGCTAGCACCAATGATCATTGCAAAAGAAGAAAACAAACACAAGAAAACACAAACACAAGAGAGGATAAGCTAATTTACAAAAGAAATAAACATGTAATACATAAATAAATTTCATCACAATGCAATACACTTCAAATGGTCATAGAGAAATTAACATACAATTAAAGAATCTTCTAAATTCAATTATCCAGATACATGCATTGATACCAGATCCTTAGAGATTATGCACTTGGGGTGACCTCTACTATTCTGTAGAGATATTGTCAATGGGTTTCACCCTACCCCACATAAGGTTAGTCCTTCCCCGTCTTAGGCCATGGAAAACCCCTTAGACTAGGACCTCCTGCATCTCTCACCATATAACTCATTCTACTTTATATGAGTTTGAATGGTTATTAGAGAACCAGGAAATCTCTACCTCAGGATCCTTACATCAATACATACACTAAGGAAATACACAAGATAGGATTTCCTCCCTGGAAATCACTACATCGTCATCACTTTCACACCATGATTTAACAAACTAATATTTACATCACACGTTTCATATGAACTTAAATCATCACACCATAACATAGAAAGATCTTATACCTTAATCCAAACTCATTTATCATTCACAATACCTTAACATGTACAAATTGTTTGAGATTTTAAAAAATAATAAAATTGCAACATCCACAAAACTTCAAAAATTATGTTCTTACATTAAATTTAAATATAATTGAATAAAAAATGCACTGCAAAAAGAATAAACTCGATTGAGTACATGTGAAAAAAGTTATGTACCAAACAAGCAACAAAGGTCAAAGATGTCAACAACTTAAACTACGAGAATCTTATGAGAAAACTTGATCTAAATACAAACCTCCAATCAAAGATCCGAATGGACAAAGTAAATAACAATATGTGTAGGACCAATTACAAAATTTCAGCTCGATCTGACGGTTAACGAAACAAAAATATTTTTTTTTCCAAGATGACTTAGACTAGGAAAATAAGGTGGTGCTTAATGCCGGGAAAGTAGCACCCAACGGTAAATCAAAATACTAAACTCCTTATTTAAGCTTTGGTTGAGTAATGTAACATCTCTTAAGTTAATCCTCACTTAAAAGACCTCTTAATACTTAGAAAATCTATGTGCTTTAACTCAAGTAGTGTTAGATTACTCAATTCAAGGATCATACAAAGGCATTCCTAAAACAATGAAAACCAAAGTTTTCATGCCTCCCTCAATTCAATTGCATATAAATTACATATTTAAACATCATTCTCCACTAAAAGATAAATTCCACAATCTAGGATCACCAAGCATACCATAACATCATCTATCACAACTTTAATATATTATATCACATATTACAACCAGGCTTATCGTATTTAACATACCATTCAATTAGCACAAATAAAAATAATCAATAATCAAAGGCTTAATATCACACATCATTATATTCTTAGCAAACAATTAAAACAAAGCTCAACATGTAAAAGTTAAAATTAGCTTCGCTCAATTGGTAAAACAATTGAAAATTGTTATAAGACCCCAAATCATCTTCAAACTCGTATGATGTTTTATCTACGTATAGAAACACCACAAGAATGATCAAATCATATCATTATGATCACTTATCAGTAGATACTCACATTCGATGACTCTAAAGACACATGCAGACAAAGAAAGCCTACATAGGAAAAACATATTGAGCCTAGAAAAAAGATAGAAAACTAACTTACTCAAAAAGGAGAAAATGATTGGCTATCTTTGTAGAACTCGATGCCCTGATCATAGAGGCGGTCTCTAATCCTCAAATAGATGAGTAAGGAGATAAAAAAACATAGAGAAAATGTAGAGAACTCTAGAAAATTGTTTCTAAAGAGATGTCAGTTTTATATAAAATTAAATTCAACTATTAGAAAGTTTTATATAGCTTAAACTTTTTATTATTAAATTATTACACTGTTCTCTTTTTATAAAAATTACCATTGCTCTTAAGCCATTTTCTAGGTTCTATCATTCTCCTCAACAAGAAATATTGTCATCCTCGAAAATTTACTATCAGGTAGAAAATAAGGATATGCTCTTTTCATATTCTCTCAAAACAACCATCTAGATTCAACCAACCTATTATACCCCGACACACTTACTAGACTTAAACCCCACCTCTTTGTTATTTGGAGTTATATTTATTGTAATAATACTTTTGTGTTTTTTTTTTTTTGCAACTTGGAAGGTGGGAAGGTATAGTACAAATGTGAAAAAAACTCAAACTTGAGGAGAAAATTGTTAGGAATCTATGTGTGAATATAAGTCTCTCATTAAGTAAAAATGAGAAAGTTAAGCAATAGATATGACGAAGCTACAAACCCATTGAATTATCTATCTTTCTTTACTATTTTGGTGTAATTTTGTTAAAGAAATTACTAAAACAAGTTGATTTAGAAAAAAATAAACAGTCATGCTTGAGATTCATGACTTTATATTAAAGAAGTCATGTTTACGTACATGACTTCAATTCTATCACATAAAAGTCATGCATGACAAAGATGACTTTGGTTTGTTTATTTTCTCCCATGAAATCGTGTCCACTTTAAAGCTTAGAGCTCTTGTCACGGTTTTTTCTTTAAAAGGTATCCTAGAGGGTTAAGGGATGAAGGTGCATTTAAATTGTCTTTGATCTCAAATCGTAAGCGATGTGAGATATTTTGTGTACCGGAATAAGCCCCCAGTCAAGGACTAGGGAAGTTTTCGTCCCCACAGACGACGTCATCCAAAGTTCGTTAAGATAACATCTTTAAGGTCAATAACCACATCCAAGGTATTGTAATGTCCTGATCCCAAGTTCGTTGAGATAATATCGTTAAGGTCAATCACCATTTCAGAGGTTTTGTCTACTTTGGAGTCTTGTAACGATTTTGTTCTTAAAAGACATCTCAAAAGTATCGAATGAAGTTACATTAAATTATTCTTGACCTTAACTTCTAAACGATGTAAGATTATTGTGTGTGCCAGAATACCAAGTAAAAGAAAAAGTATAATAACAAACTTAAATAAAATAATATATTGAAAGAAACTTTTCCTATTAAAATTACGAAACAGAAATAAAACACAACTATCACTTTTTTTAAGTAAAAGACAAAATATGTTCTTCTTCCTTGATCCTAAAGTCAACTATTTAAACTTTTATCTATACCTGGCTGCTTGGATGCATTGACTTTATCATTCGTCCTTTACCGCGTTTATGTACTATTGCTTCTTGGATAACATTCTTGAATCGAATACAAACATTACTTTCAATACTTTTATTCATGATGATACTTATTATTTTTTTAGCTTTTTTCTATTACAAGGTAGGTAACTAATGATCATTACTTTGTTAACTTATACCTTAATAAAATACCAAATATTTTATCAACTTAATAACATCGAAACTATATATCTTATTTGAAATTTTATCCTTTACTTCTTGTGTTTGTAACAATTGACGTATATACGGAGGCCCTCCTTTAACTATGATATTGTTGATTTCATTTCCATGATATAAAACATCACCTTTAGTTAATTCATTTTATGGATTACTACTAAGCATGTTTGTCTTCGTATCTTTCTTTTTGTTGAATTCTTCTTACTTTATCTACTAGTGTTTTGCATTTCCCAAGTTGTTGGTTGACTAGCTTTTTTTCTTATAGAAAATCCAAAACTAACATCAACTATTGATTAACTCATTTAGGGTTTTATGTGAAACACTTAACTTTCAATTATTTAAATCAATTATCATCAATACTTTTAGTATGGTATCTTTAATATTCATTGAATTTATAAGATTTACTCTTTTGTCACATTTGAAGATTTTCTTCTCTAGTAAACAAACTCGTAAAATACTTTGAAGTACTATAACAGTAACAATATCTTTACATTCTCTTTGGTACCTTGTATATGTTTAGTTGTGGACTCTCTTATTTCCCCAATAATTTTAGTGATTTTATACCATATATACAATTCACTTTCTTTCTATAATAAAATTAGGGAGATGAAAAATAAAGGTTGATCCTTCCAAACTTTTCAAACTTGAGTGCATGTATATTAGAAGAATTTACGAGAATTAAATTATAAAGATTACCCGTTTTTTATATGATTTAATTTTAATAAATATATTCAAACTTAAAATTATGGAAAATATTTCTGGAAAGATAACATGAAATATTAATTATTATGAGGCTCTTTAAAACCAACTTTTAACTATAACCACTATAAGAATGAAAATAAAGCAACCATAAATAACTTTAGATATATAATGGAAACTAACTTTGTCCGTGAAACAGACACGAGAGGTACGAACAGAAAACAAATCAATTTTGAATTAAGAATAAAAAAGTATATCGGTATGATATTTTTTTACTTGTACTTAAACATAAAGAAATTGATATATATCACAAAAATACTAAAATATCTGTTGAAAAATATGAATAAGTCTACTTATTTAACACTATTTGTGTTAGTGTGTTATTAGTGGAGATGATCTTGGTCAATAATTTTTAGAGCTAAAATAATACAATTATAAATATATATATATATATATATATATATATATATAAATATATATATTTATATAATTAT
>Ga0099823_1005196_pt1 | contig 12921 bp, 8 predicted proteins | sample CowpearedBW_FD_76831 | JGI IMG/M metagenome (GOLD analysis project Ga0099823, IMG submission 76831) | Root nodule microbial communities of legume samples collected from California, USA - Cow pea red BW | ecosystem: Host-associated > Plants > Roots > Nodule | place: USA: California | collected... | reverse complement strand
TGTTTTTTTTTTTAATTTCAACAAATCAATAACCACGTGTGAGATGATGAATGAATAATTGTCTTTTTGAGTACGTAATTTGGTATTTGATCTTCACTTATATACATAATAAACTGTCAATACGATTATATTTATTTTTAAACCTCTAAAAAATATTTAATAATCTTAAAGTTATGACATTTTTAGTTTTATTTTATCTCTTTATTATCAATTACGACCAATTTAACGTTAAAAATGAAAAAAATATTTTAATAACATAGTCAAAGTAACGAAATATATTGTAAGAGTGTAATTAAAAATAAGTGTAATTTTCAAGGACTAAGTAATAAGAATTTATTAAAAGTGACGATGCAAGCTGGCTCATGAAGGCTCGTCACTAATTTTGGTAACTTATCGCACACAAATAAAATTAAGAGAAAAAACAAATTAATATTGCATAAATTATTTTTTTATGTTGAAAAGAAATTATTTGATACAAAATTTATAAAGGTAAAATAAAGTTTTTTTATTTGTATTTGTAAAAAATTAAAAAAGGATGAAAAGTAATCAATGATAATATCAAATGGATGTAAAGACTTTTTAAATGTCAAAGATCATTCTCTATTCATGCTTTATGTCTTTGTTGTTTTTATGAAGTTATCATTAATAATATATTTAAAACAAATTAAGTAAACATAAATTCACACCAAATAAGTTATAAATAAAAAATTATATTATTATCTCTATTATTAACATATTATAACGATTAATCAATATTTAAATATACAGTAAAGAAATAAAAAAATATAAAAGTTTAACCGAGAAAAATTAAAACATAATAATTTTTAAAGTTATACAGACTAATTCATTCTGTCCTTTTAAAAAAAGTTTAACCGAGCCAAAAATTAAAATATAATAAATTTTGTAAATTTTTTTCTCACGAATTATACACACTACCCCATTTCTGTTCCGTCATGTGTCCATACGAAGTCCAACTTATGGAAAATGAATTTAAAAAGTTAACAAATTATAATATTTAACCCATCGCACACTTTTTGTGAAAGACCGGTGTGTCCACCCAGATATATGACCCACACGCATTCACTTCATTCCATAGTAATTACAAACAGAATGATTCAACCGGATTTCATTTTTTCGCTTCAAAATAAAAGGAGTTTGTGGATTTTACATAATAATGAAGAGTAAACAAATGATTTTAAATATTCTACCTTTTTATTATTAGTTCGAAAAGACACACTTTTTACTTTACTTTTATTTATTAAAATATTTTAAATACTTTTATTAATTTAAATGTATGATCAGTGGATTTTAATTAAATGTGTCAGTTTAATATTAGTTTTTAAAAAATATTAATTAAATTTGATTTTTAGAAAGATGTGTTAATTATATCGATTTAAATAAAAATATTAATATCATTAACAATAATATTAATATTTAAAATGATATACAAAAAGTTATAAATAAAATTAATGTTATTAATTTTTTTCTAAAATAGATTTAACTGAGACACTTATTCAAAAAATTTAAAATTTGATTAACATATCTTTAGTCACGAATATTATACTGACACATTTAAAAATAAACAAGTAAAATTGGAGTAATTAAACCTAATTTAAAATTATTATTTTTTGAAATTGAGTGTATATTGGAAATGTAAATTTGTGTAAAATTGGAACAAAAGAAGAGGAGGGAGAAGATGGTAATTTGGAACGGAAAGGACGTGTTGGAGTGAAAGAATGAAGAAGGAAGAAAAGGAGTTGTAAGTGTGATAATCCAAAGACGAAGGTGTATTTATTTGGTAATTACAAAAAAGAAGAATTAGGTATTGTTTATTATTTGGTGGTCAAAGGTCAAAGTATTTGATGTTTGTGGTTTTGATTTTTGCTACTTAACTCTGAAGAGAAAAAGTAGGGTGAATAGAGAGAAACTGAAAAGAGAGTAGAAATATGATAGAAACGGACGAGGAAGTCCTTGCTGGCAAAAGATTCCCTCATTCATTAACTCATTGTTTTGTTTTGGTGGGGCACTTCACTCTGTTACTACCACTACACCTCCTTCTTCTCCTATCTCCTACCTCTTCTCCATCGTTACCATAACACTTCCTTTCTCTGCAATTCCCAAACCCTAAAAGGAACCACCCACCCACCATGGGATGTGCCAGCTCCAAGCTGGACGATCTCCCGGCGGTGGCTCTCTGCCGTGAACGCTGCGTTTTTCTCGACGAAGCAATCCACCAGCGCTACGCCCTCGCCGCAGCCCACATCGCTTACATCAACTCCCTCAAGGCAATTGGTCACTCCCTACACTCCTTCGTCCACCACGACACACAGAGGCCGCCGCCGCCGTCTCCCTCCCCCCCCTCCTCCTCTCCCTCTCCCCCCCACAAAACCCACCAGCTCTCCAAGCACGCCTCCCCCACCCACTCCGACTCCGGCGGCTCCCACCTCCACTTCCACTCCGACTCCGATGATCTCGCCTCTCTCCACCACTCCCCTCAATCCTCCCCCATTCGTCTCCCCGCTTTCTACGACAATTCCCACCCACCGGATCACCACCTTCACATCAATTACATGAAGAACAAGGCCGCACCTTCAATTGTCTACGAGCAGAGACCCCTCAGTCCTGAAACTGGCTACCTCGGAGAGTCCTCTTCCTCCTTTTACCCTTACCCTTCCTCTTACCCCTCTTACCCCTACACCTACGATCCCTATTCTGCCCCTCCCTTCGCCGGATCCTCCCAGCCCCAACCCCAGCGAACCCCCAACTCCAAGCCCCCTCCCCCTCCCCCCTCCCCTCCCCGCGCCTCCACCTGGGACTTCCTCAACTTCTTCGATAACTCTGACGACAAGTACTATCCCCAACCTCATTACACCCCCACTCCCAGCCGCGACTCCAGGGAGCTCCGGGAGGAGGAGGGGATCCCCGATTTGGAAGACGAGGATTACCACCACGAAGTCGTCAAGCAGGTTCACGGGGATCAGAAGCTCGTCGACCCCAAGCCTGAACCCCCGAACCCCCACCACAACCACCTCCACGACGAGGACGATGATGAAGAGGAAGATGAAGATGAGGTGGAGTACGAAGTTCACGTCGTCGATAAGAAAGTCGTTGATGCCGATAATGATGCCAACAACAAGCCCAAGGACCACGCCGCATTCCGGAGCCGCCGCCCTGGCTCCCGGAATCCCCTCGAGGTCGCCAAAGAGATTCAGGATCTCTTTCAGAGGGCTTCTGATTCCGGTGCCCTAATCGCCAAGATCCTCGAGGTGGGGAAGCTTCCCCACAATCGAAAGCACGCCGCCTATCAAGGTGAGTCGAGTCTGGATTACTTTTGCTCTTTCCATTTCTCTCTGTTCTCTCACACCATTCACATTTCGCAACTCTTGTTATTCCAGCTTCTTCCAAGATGTTACAAGTTGTTTCTCCCTCCCTGTCTCTTATTTCCTCCCAACCCTCTACTTCTAAAGATGCCGAATCCGCCTCTAACGTGGATCTTGATGCTGATCTAACAACTGGAGCACGCAATCTTTCCTCGACACTGCATAAGCTCCTACTTTGGGAGAAGAAACTCTATAATGAAGTTAAGGTATGTCAGTCTTCAGTCTTGTTTCGTTAGTCGCCAATCTCGTTCCCTTGGTTTTAGTTTCACTTCCAAACCATCTAATTTTTTTTCCCGTTTTGAAAATTTTCAATGTTAAGGAGGTTTGCATTCGCTTCGCTTCTCTAGTATAATCCATTCTAAGAATTTGAGAAAAATCAATTGAGGACTAATCCCAACAATGTTAACCAGTGTTTACGTGTTTCCACAAAGCTTTTCCAACGTTCGGTTGTTTGCAGGCTGAGGAAAAGATGCGGGTCATCCATGATAGGAAGTGTCGCAAGCTGAAGCGTATGGATGATAGGGGTGCTGATTTTCATAAAGTTGATGCGACTCGGACGTTGATTAGGAGCCTGTCCACAAAAATAAGAATGGCAATTCAGGTTGTGGATAAGATTTCTATGACTATAAATAAGATAAGGGATGAAGAACTGTGGCCACAGCTGAAGGAATTGATCCAAGGGTATGTGATGTTAAAAAGTTATCGTTCTTGTTATTTGTTCTCTGTACAAAATGTCACTCTGTTCATGATGGTGGGCTACATGTTATGCGTGGGTGGCAAAACAATCCCATATCTATAATCCAATCTAAGCCTTCTATCTCCCCGTGTTCAGCAATCCATTGGATTATCAAGTTATTGAAAATGGATCAAGTGTTTCTTCCTATTAGGTTTGAAAGTCAATGTCTTCTCCCTACTGCCTATCCACCACTAGGTGATCCGCCCATAACAATCTTGCAAATTTCAATTGTAAACCATTTTTTTTAAACATAGCATCTTTTTAAATGGATGGGTTGAATGATTCTAATTAAATGGGTCATGGATGGAATGGACTTTGTCAATACATTTCCATAGATCATAGATAGATCAATGAAATCCGAACCGACCCCAGAGTACTCTTATCAAAACCATCCAATTGACGCGTTACCTTTATTTCGCTATAAGCATTTTTTGAAAATATTTGAAAAAACTTTAGGGGTCAACTTATCTGTTCTCTGTACAAAATTTGATCTTTTATTATCTTGCAAACGGGAAGACCAGTCAGCTGGTAGTGTCAGTATTCTGTAGTCAAAGTAAAAGCACGGCGACCATGTCTAAAGGGGTAGGAGTTTAGGATTTGTTCTCATTGTATAGTGAATAATCGTGAATTTCCAGGCTTGTTCAGTGGCACTTTCCACTTTAAGCGTTTTGTATATGTTATGTGCCGTAAGGCATTCACGAAATATTTATTGAGGTTCCATTCCATCGGCATCAAACCCTCTGTATTTTAACCCGTATGAAATGGATTGAAATGTATGCATGGTTCCTCAGAATTCTTTGATAGCTATGGTGAATTGAATATCCTGAGGAAATTCAACCAGGCCACCTGCAATCTGTTGATAGCTTAAATATCGGTTCATCTTCTAAGACCTTTGCTGATAATTTTTATAAATCTTGCTATTTATTCTTGTGCATACTTATAAATTCCAACCGTATAATCTTTATAATTTAGTGGCTCATCTGACCTATTATTAGATCATTTTGTGCTTTTGCTGTCGTCCAGTGGAATAACCCCTTTACATGGAAATGATGCAACCCCCCAATAGCTTTTCTGAAAAATTATTACTCCACAATCTACAGTAGGAACCTGTAAACCTTGAAATATGCATACCCTGTCTATCCTTGTTCTAGTGGATTGAGCACTTGAATTCAGTATTAGGTGTCATTTATTGCTCCATCCACTTCTTGGTTGCACACAAGTTGTGATATTGTCGCCCATGCCCCTTTTTTTCTCTTTTTAAGTTTTTGTATCTTTAACTAATGCTCTCTTTTTTTTTCTTTTGAAGTAGCTAATATTTTTACTTGTTTTTTGCAATAAGACATGCATGTGAGACATCCGTTCATGCATAGTATGTATGGGATAAACATTTTGCCTTTTCTCATAGTGATGTAATTATCGTCTGAGGATTTCTAGGATGCCTGTGCTAATTTTTCGTGTTTGTATGGTGCAATATGACATTCTTATCTTCAGGTTGACTAGAATGTGGAAGTCCATGCTTGAATGCCATCATAATCAGTGTGAAGCTATTAGAGAAGCCAGAATTCTGGGTTCCGTGGGATCCAGGATAAAGAGTGGTGATAGTCATCTTCAAGCAACCAAGCAACTTGAACAAGAGCTCATCAATTGGACTTTCCAATTTTCTGGCTGGATAAGTGCCCAGAAGGGTTATGTTAGAGCATTGAATAATTGGCTGCTGAAATGTCTCCTGTACGAACCTGAAGAAACACCTGATGGCATAGTCCCCTTTTCCCCTGGTAGGATTGGGGCTCCGCAAATATTTGTAATATGCAATCAGTGGTCCCAAGCTTTGGATAGAATATCTGAGAAGGAAGTTGTTGATTCCATGCATGTATTTACGATGAGTGTGCTTCAGATATGGGAACAAGATAAGCTAGAAATGCATAGGCAGATGAACCAGAACAAGGATCTCGAGAGAAAGGTGAGAAATATAGATAGAGATGACCAGAAGCTACAGAAGCAAATTCAAGCGTTAGAGCGAAAGGTGCTTCTGCTGTCTGGGGAAGGTAAAGGTCTCTCAGTTTCTGAGAACATCATTTATCAGAGTGACAAAAGCAGTAGCCTACAAGCTAGTTTGCAGCGCATTTTTGAGGCCATGGAGAGATTTACTGACGAATCAGTGAGAGCTTATGAGGAGTTACTACAACGTAGTGAAGAAGAAAGTGCCGCCCGAAATCGTGAATAGTTGGAATCATATCTTTGCCATTTTCCGAGAATAGAGACATGCTGGTCTCCTTCTACTAACTCTTCTTTACAGCAGAGCCTTGGGAAGAGGAATTGGGCTTGACTTCTCTCTATGATGCTGAGAGTTGCATTGGTGCTTTAATGCTTGGATACAACAGAAAGAGAAATTTGAGGTGTGTGGCGCAGAGTTGCGTTTTTTTGGGTACTCGGTGCTGTAAAGCCAGCCAGCCATACAAGTTTGAGCTACCAAAAATCAGGGGAGCCCACAAATTTTAACGTCTAAAGTTGAATGTTCTTTCTTTCTACATTAGAAAATAGCAGAAATATATGGTTAGATGAAGGAGGGAGTTTGAGGTATATAATATAACAACCCCTGCAAGTCATGAATGGTATAGAAAGGTGCTCAAAGTGAAGAAGCTGTACAATCGGGGAATTTTACTGATACGCAATTGGAACAAGCCTCGTTCGCGTGATGAACGTAGCTACCTCTCTGTCAGCTGGAGTGACGCATGTCACTGAATGCATGGGTGTTTATTGGTTCCTGTAAAAAAATTATGTTCATTTCGTAAAAATATTCATTTTCAACTTAAATTATTGTACAGATTACCTATTAGCAGGCTTAACAAAAAGCATTTTAGAATAAAATATCTTTGTAGCCCATTTGAGATTCATGTTCGTTCTTCAACTCAAATAAATTCCGGAGATTTGTTCAGATTTCAAAGAGCGAAAAGAAAACACCGTTCATGGGGCTCTTTCGTGGCCAAATTTGTTTACGATAACTGATTCATCACGATTATATTAAAAAGTGGGTCCAGTTGAATTAATTTATTAACTAAACTCACAATTTAGTTTACGAAAGTGGCAATTTGTGGAATTTGTTGCTTCTAAGTCTATTTTTTACGATTTAATATCCGCAGAACTGAATATATTACTTTCAGAGTTTCTCTGGCAAAGAAAATTGAGTTGAAATTAATTGTATACAAAATTGACCTAAAGTTATGACTAAAAATAAAATAATTGTTATTTAGTTACTTATTAGCTTTTATTTATTAAAAGAAATGTGTACCTATATTTTTTTTCTTTTTTTAATATTATTTGAAGAATATGCAGAAGAAGAAAAATATCCCAATCTTATTTTTTATATTTTATTTCTCTTTTTAAGAGTGACCGTTGAATGTTAGTGTTATCATGATGAAATTGAACTAAAATATTTAATTTTTACTTGTTATTACATGAAGCCATTTGGGAACTTTATCATCTCAACATTATGATGCATAGCAATTAAAGATTGAATTTTTCATTATTTTTCTACAATCGATTAATATTTTCATATCATATCAGTTCCACAGTAACCGTTCTTATATCAAGTTCTAATATCATTATTTTTCAGTAGTGCTTATCAATGTTCTTGATCAAACAAGTACGTGTCTATGTGTAATTTTGGTCGTGCAATTAGGATTAACCACCTCATAATTCTCGATTAAAAGTTTAAACAGTTTAAGCCTAGAGATTTAATGTACTATCACTATTGTTTTTTCTATATGTTTTTTTTCTTTTTTCAAGATGCTTCTGAATTGATGTTAAAATTATTTAGAAATTCAAATTCCCTCACGTTAATTATGTATATCACATTGATTTCACATAATTTAAACAAATAGTTAGATTTTTTTTTTCACGAAAATAAAATAGCATTCATTGCCATAAAATATCTTGAATCTTTTACAAAGGGTAAGAATGGATGCTACACCCTCTTAGAAGTGCATTACATTTTTTTCCTCTAACAAAACAAACCTTCCCTCAAACATGCTAGATTCATTCTTTAATAATCAAAGTTAACCTACTTTTGTTGTCTTAATAATTTCGGTCGTTTTTGTGTTTCTTTTTTAGTTTAGATAAAATTATCCACATATTAAATTTAGTTTTTATCAGCTTCTTATTATGTCTTTTTGAGTTATAGAAATTAAGGATAATTTTATTCTTCTCGAGATTGTGAGATTGATATATAAAGCTTCTTTCTCAAATAGATCATAATGTTGAGCAGTGACTTTTCATTGATGAGGAAGATTTTTTATTTAAAATTATGTTATTTATTCTTTTGGTAGGTTCCACAGTTTTTTTCTCACTTCTCTGCAATTTTCTTTTTATTTTTGGAGAGTTTTTTTTTTCATCCTTTCAATTTTATCTTTTCCATTCAATATAGTAAAACTTTATTCTCATTCATATTTTGCGCACCTTTTTTGATTCCAAAACAAATCTAAAGAAACACACCATTAATACATTGCATTTTGTAGACCCATAATGAGAAGGTGCAGAGGTGTTTTCAAGAAATAGGACTGTGACTACTGCAATCTACGTGCCACCCTACACAACTGAATTATTTTGACATGATGTTCTTGTTTTTACCTTTTACACCCATTATTCACACACGGTAATAATATTTTCTCTCTAAAATTTGTATCATTTAATTGCATTATTTACCCTTTAGCAGCTAACATTCGGTTTTTTCTCATATCACAGAGTGGGTGCTTAATGCTTACGCCAAAGATTATTACTTTTTTTGTCCTTTATACACTTTCTAAACAAAATTGAACTGTCTTTAAGCAAAAGGTAGCAGATCACAATTAGCCCAAAATGACATTGCTTATTATTAAATTTCGACAGGAAAATTGCTATAATTATATCTACAATAATTAATCGTACATAGTATGAAGTTACATTCTTTTCTAAATAAGGATAAACATTGTTTTCATGTAATATATATTGTATAACTCTATCTTTATTTTTTTTATTATTATTATAAAGATGTAATTGTGTCTAAGTTTTACGGTTCGTGTTGTACGCTGCACTCCAAGTGAAACGTACAAAAAGTTGGGGTGAAGTGTACGAGAATTAGTGATTGAGTCCTAGGATTATGCTTGTCTAATAACCGTAAGAAACGGACACGACAAAAAAAATTGTAAGTAATTATGCTAATGCTTTTACCCATGAAGCACCAAGGAGTTTGAAGTGAGTTAGGATAGTTTTTGTGCTTGTGGAAAACAAATATCTATTTGAAGAGTTGTCTTTTTTTCTTGTGTTGTGGAAGAGTAATGGCAGTAACACCAACCCAATAAAAGAAGTGAAGAAAAGGAAAAAACTTGACTTGGTTAGAACATGCATCTCAGTGTTTCCCTACAAAAGGGTAGTGAAAGGCAGCACGTGATCCGTGGTTGCCAGAATAATAGAGAAGCGTTTAAATGCAGCTTTGAGGAAGTTAAGTAATGGAATTTGCGAAGAAGGTTCTCTACGTTGACTCCCTTGAAACTCCTAGGTTTAATGCGAAGTAATTATTGTGATAAAGAAAAATTGAGGGAGGATTAGTGGGAAAGTGTAAGTGAGGATAGTTAAAAAGCGTGGGTAAACGGAGGGAGTGTTTATAAAAAGAAGATAAATAAATGAAGCGAAAAGCATTGATTGGGTTGGTGCGAGGAAGCAGTGGTTAAAGAGAGAAAGAAAGGTGAAAGGTGAAAGGTGAAAGGTTGGATAAATAGAAATATAGAAATATAGAAATTAGAATAGAATAATAAGGAGTGAAGCAGAGAGAGGGTGCAGTGGAGGATTGAGTTGTAATAAGTAAACAGTGATTAGTAATTAAGCAACAGTGGTGGAAGAGAAGGGAAGGGATGCGAATGAAAGGTTGGATAGAATAGAATAGAAACAGAGAAGGAAGGAACTAAAAAAAATTGCGGAAAGGGGAAATCAGAGGAACGCAGAGTCGAGATCTGATGATCGGTGATAATTGGTGAAGAGAGAGAGAGAGAGAGTGAAGATGGGTTGCTGCCAATCGTCGATGCTGCTGAGAGTGGGGGAGAGAGAGACTCACCCGGAGAGGGAAAAGGAAAGGGAAAAGGAAAAGGAGAAGGAAAGGGAAAGGGAAAAGGAGAAGGAGAAAGACCAGGCCTACGGAACCCACCGGAGGAGTTCTGCCGGAGAGGGGGAGGGAGATGGGGACAAAGACGGTGTCGATTTCTCCTTCGCCGAGTTCTCGCTGCCGGAGCTCAAGGCGGCCACCAACAATTTCAGCTCGGAGTATATCGTCTCGGAGAGTGGCGAGAAGGCGCCTAACCTCGTCTACAAGGGTCGCCTCCAGAACCAGAGCCGTTGGATTGCGGTCAAGAAGTTCAGCAAGGCTGCGTGGCCGGATCCCAAGCAGTTCGTCGAAGAGGCTTCCGGCGTCGGCAAGTTGCGCCACCCACGGCTCGCTAATTTAATCGGTTACTGCTGCGACGGCGATGAGAGGCTCCTCGTTGCGGAGTACATGCCCAATGACACTCTCGCCAAGCATCTCTTCCACTGTATCATCTTCTTCTTCTTCTTCCATTATATCTCTTCCTTTTTAACTTCTCTCTTGTGTCTTACTTCCTTCTTCCTTCCTTCAGGGGAAACTCAGACTATTGAGTGGGCCATGCGCTTGCGGGTGGCTCTGTACATCGCACAGGCTTTGCATTATTGCAGTTCAGAGGGGCGTCCCCTGTACCACGACTTGAATGCTTACCGTGTTCTCTTCGACCAAGAAGGTGATCCTCGTCTCTCTTGTTTCGGTTTTATGAAGAACAGCAGGGATGGCAAGAGTTATAGCACCAATCTTGCTTATACACCTCCTGAGTATTTAAGAAACGGTAACTAACCGCCTTCTCGCTATTTATTTACTTTTGTAACTCTCACCAATTACGTTTCTCTATGTTCAAATTATTCCTTTTGTGTTCTATTATTACAGGAAGGGTCACCCCTGAAAGTGTCATTTACAGCTTTGGAACTGTCCTTCTAGACCTCCTCAGTGGCAAACACATTCCTCCCAGTCATGTAACTGCCTTCTATCCTTTTACCTTTCTCTTCGCCTTACTACTTTGCACATTTTTTTAACTCTATCAAACTCTCACCTTCTGCATAAGTAATGTCAACTGCTACTTCTCTCGGGAGTATTTCTTACCCTATCAAAATAGCTTCGCAAGCAGGATTAACTTTAACCAATTCATTGCTCTATTTTTAGACATGTTGTTTAATTTGGATATATCTTTCATTTGCCTGCTTAACTACCAAACATAGGATGGACAAATCATTAAATCTACAAATGAAACCTCCCTTCCCTGAATCAACTTGCCCTTTTCACCACCAGTTGATGAATTAATTGTCTCATATTCCCACATATCATTAAAAGCTTTAAATGCTTCTATGTTTTTAATTGTGGCATTTTAATCTTAAACATGTAATTCTTTGTTCCAGTGTTTTCCCTGCGGATCTTGGCTGTTATTGTGTTTGCAAGTGCTTGTTATATTACCTTATAAATGATATCATAATATAGTACAATAAATAAACCGTGAACATTTACTCATGACAACTCAAGGTATGGCAATCATTTTCTTTGATTAATAGCTAAAAATGGAAGTTGCAGATGCTATTATAGGTACATGACTTTAACATCAGTTATGGATGCTGACTTGTTCAATTAGTTTTTTTCATTGGTGCCATATGGAGTTATCGGATTTTGTTTGCAGGCACTTGATATGATACAGGGGAAGAACATTATGCTCTTAATGGATTCACATTTGGAGGGAAAGTTTTCAACTGAAGAAGCGACAGTGGTTGTTAATCTTGCCTCCAAATGCTTGCAATATGAACCGAGGGAGCGGCCTGATACAAAAGATTTGGTCACAACACTTGCCCCATTGCACACAAAACCCGATGTACATATTCCTTCTTTAACTTGATAACAAAGCATATTTTTTACTGAATACTGGGATTGAAACTTTATTGCTTCAACAGCCCTACCAAATATTCCATCGTTCACATGAATTAGGCTTCATGTTGGATGTCGAAGTTCCTAAATGTCTAATATTTAAGTTCTCTGCTCGTGATATTTAATATTTCTTTCTTTAATTACTCACCGCATAATGAAATCTACTTGGTTGGTGTAACTTAGCTCACCGTCCTCAAATTACATTAAACATGGCAATCCAAATATTAGACTGTGTGATTTACAAATGTTCATTTTGAATCTGATTAGGATTTCTTTAGGCCCTAAACTTCTCTTTCTTGAGATGATATAATATGGTAAGGGTTGTGTATAAGATAGTTTATAGATGTTTGATAAGTCAAGTTCTCAAACTGCCAAAGTGATTGGTCTATTGTTCTAGCTGATTAAGAAGTTCAGTTAGGAAAGAGTTAGTCATCTTTGTTGGTTTGGTCCTTGTTTAAGAGTTATTCTATATCTATTTCATACTATGATATTGTTACGGAGTATCCATCACCTTCAGTGATGACTAATCTCTGCGCAAGAACCTAACTGGTCACCTTTAGTGAGGTCTCCTCCCAAAAAATAAATCTTTAATGTATTACTATTAGTTTGTTAGTTTTAAATGATAAAAGAAATTTTGGTAATTTTTCTGATATGATGTTATCTAGAAATACACACAATATGACCTTGAAGAAACCTGCACATTGCATACATCTATCTCATAAAGAGATCAGTCAAAGCTTTTTATCTCTACCTAGTTCTTTGATTGAAGTATTAATGAACTTTAATCTACATCCACGACAAAATTC
>Ga0099823_1005195_pt1 | contig 12923 bp, 9 predicted proteins | sample CowpearedBW_FD_76831 | JGI IMG/M metagenome (GOLD analysis project Ga0099823, IMG submission 76831) | Root nodule microbial communities of legume samples collected from California, USA - Cow pea red BW | ecosystem: Host-associated > Plants > Roots > Nodule | place: USA: California | collected... | reverse complement strand
TTTTGGCTTTTTCGGAAGAATTCAGGTTTTAAGAAAAGTGAGAATATGTCATCGTCTAACAGGAATTCATGAAAGCTTTATGGAAACCGTGTTTTTGTGAAAAAAAAAAAATTATGCCATAATTAGAGCACCATCTTCGTGGAGTTTTTCTTTTGTCTTCTTCCCTTTTTCCTAACGCATATATGTTTTGCTCACTTATTGAATTCGAGGAACTCTTACGAAATATATCAACTTTATTCTAGTTGCCTTTTTTGTTTCCTCTACTTTTAAATTACCTTATTAAGTCTACTTTTTGTCATGTTTCAGATCAGGTCGCGTGTATGTTATTGATGTGAAAACAAATCCAAAGGCTCCATCTTTGCACAAAGTTGTTGATCCTGCTGATATCATTGAGAAGACTGGATTAGCTTATCCACACACGTCTCACTGCCTTGCTTCTGGGGAAATTATGATCTCATGTCTTGGAGATAAGGATGGAAATGCTGAAGGCAATGGATTTCTTCTTCTTGATTCAGAGTTTAACGTGAAAGGAAGGTACTACTATTCTAGATATTTGATTGAGAAATGTGAGAATGCTTTTTGGAGTGTCGAAAATTTCCTGACTGTACCTAACATTATTCATCCCTGCATGTGCTTGCTCCATGAATCTGTTAGATCCTCTGGTTTTAAATGCCTATCTTGGATTTAGGTGACATGCATGCAGATGAAATGGTGTCAATCATACATTGAAATAAAGTTCAAGGCTGAGAAGACGAATTTAGTGAATATGTTTACAAAGAATTGTTCATTTACATAATTGTTTGTGTATTAACCATTACATGTCTTACATCATTGACTAGCAGCAATTGTACTTGAAACTTATGCTGTATCCTGCTTGACATTGCTTAGGTGGGAGAAACCAGGGCACAGTCCACAATATGGATATGACTTTTGGTACCAACCACGACACAACACTATGATAAGCACATCATGGGGTGCTCCCAAAGCTTTCACGAAGGGTTTTAACTTGGAGCATCTCTCTGAAGGATTATATGGCAGGCATCTCCATGTATATGACTGGCCTGGGGGCGAACTGAGACAAACACTGGACCTTGGTGATTCAGGGCTTCTACCCTTGGAGGCAAGTTGTTAATATAATCAGGGGAGATGTTGGGGATGCATTTATTGGATTTTTTGTATTTCAAGCCCGTTTACTACCTGTGTGTGATTTAACTATTACTGTACTTTCCTCTTGCTTTTGCAGTTGTAATTGTAAGCCAATTTGCAAAACTGGCATATTTTATAACTAATGTACCTTAAATGCAGATAAGGTTCTTGCATGATCCTGCTAAAGATACAGGTTTTGTTGGGAGTGCATTGACAAGTAACATGATACGATTCTTCAAGAACCAAGATGGATCATGGAGCCATGAGGTATATCAAAATAGTATCTATTCTCGCGTCAAAATCAATATATCAATATCCTCAATACTTACAGACTAAGCTTACTTTGCAGGTTTCCATATCAGTGAAACCACTGAAAGTGCAAAACTGGATTCTTCCTGAAATGCCTGGGCTTATAACTGATTTTCTGATTTCTCTTGATGACCGGTTTCTGTACTTTGTGAACTGGCTTCACGGGGATATAAGGCAATATAACATTGAGGACCTTAAAAATCCTAAACTCACTGGACAAGTATGGGTAGGTGGACTTATCCAGAAAGGAAGCCCTATAGTAGCTGTAACAGATGATGGAGAAACTTGGCAAGCTGAGGTTCCAGAGATTCAGGTAATTGCAATCTTTCCCCTATTCTAACTTATCGCATAATACATGTTAGGAGTTAACTATTTGTTGGACAAATACAAACGAATTGGTCAAAATGGATAAGAGATGAGTGAAACATTACTTTTAATAATAATATTGTTCTAAACTTATTTGTCTTGTTACTGGTAAGTGGCTGATATTAACAGTAAGACATTGGTTTTCAGGGGAAAAAGTTGAGAGCGGGCCCTCAGATGATTCAATTGAGTTTAGATGGGAAGAGGCTGTATGCAACTAACTCATTATTTAGTACATGGGACAAACAATTTTATCCAGATCTTGTCCACCAGGGTTCCCACATAATACAGATTGATGTTGATACTGAGAAAGGTGGCCTGAAAATCAACCCTAACTTCTTCGTGGACTTTGGAACTGAGCCTGATGGTCCTTCTCTTGCTCATGAGATGAGATATCCTGGTGGTGACTGTACTTCAGATATATGGATTTAAGCACACATCTCATTATTTCCCTTTAACAAAGTTATCTATGATGTGGTTGCAATGAGTTATTTTTCTATAAATAATGCTATTGTGAAGACTATGAAGTTTCATAAATGTGTTGAGCTCATCTCATCTAAAAATCCTCTTTCTTTGTCTGTCTACAGTTTTTTGTACCTTTGTGGTTACCACCAACTTATAATAAGTGTGTGAACAAATTGGTCCATGCCCCCATTTAACCAAAGATAAAAAGGAACTTTGAGAATGGGGAAAGACAAAAAAATAGAAATACAAAGCATATTGACGTGTAGAAATGACAGAAGTGATTGATCGTCAACCTCGGAGAAAAAATGTGTTCTGAATTTGACTATGGCTTTCTAGATTAATGACCAGACTTGGAATTCAACAAATTTATCTGGTTCTATTCTATCGACAAAACAACAAAATGCATATAAAAAGTAATTTTGTATTTTGTAAAATAGTTCGTATGCGATAACGAACTAAGCATGCCCCGGTTTCTACAGTTCCAGCGATGAATAACTCGCATAAGATATTAATCACATTATTTATCCAATTACAATTTTTAGACAATTTAGTAGCACTATGTTCTCAACATGTTTTCCTTCTTTCTGTGCCAACTAGGTTAAATTTTAAGTGTTGCATAACATAATTTTAGTCAAGTTACAAGTATTTGTTGTTTACGCATATGCATTAGTTATTGATGTGTTGGAATTTTAATGTCCCATCTGCGTGTACCACTTGTATATTTTTAATGTCCATAATTTGGTAAGGATAAATACAATTACGTACACGTCATCAAATGCTAAGATTCCAATAAGTTTTTTAATGTTTACACTCATTAAAAAACTAATAGTTTTGAATAAATAAAATTAAGCAGTTTTTGGAAATTAGCCTCATTATTATATTCTTTTTCTAATGTCTATAAGATTATTTCTTGTTTTCTTTTTTTGGTAAGATTAATTTCCATTGCTCTGTGATTCAGTTACGTAATATAGAATTATTTTCTCATGTTTACAAAATTGCTATTAATGTTCAACTATTTACTACAGCATGTGAAAAAAATAAGTTGAAGTCAATAAACATAAAAAAAAAATGTACTTTAAACGGTGTAAACATATTTTTGACAACATAAATGCTTCCTTTTATTTTATTTTATTTTTTATAAATTTGACCAATATCAACCTTAGACGAGGAAATTGAGTCAAAATTAAAAGGCCTTCAGATTAAAGGCCAAACATGAAAGAAAATTTAAGTTTATGAGATAAAAACTAAATAATAAAAACATCAACGTCATAAACATAAAAAAATAATGGCTCTTAATCAAATTAAAAACTAGAAGCTAATTTAAAATCAAAATTCATAATACAAAATTGTTTGAATGTAAAGTCGCATTAAAAATAACAAATATAAAAAGAATAATAACGGGTAATGAAATTAAGGTAGCATTAATAAGGCAGCGCGAGGGAAGGAAGATGAAATCTTACAATTAATACATTCAAAATATTTCGCCCTCATCTCCCGTTAATTTAAATAAAATTTTATAGCAAAATAATTGAATTAAAATAGGGTTTTATAATTTGCGGTGCTATAAGTTAGATTAGACCAATGGAGTTTTATAATTAATAGTCCACGGTGGTTTCTCCGGCTCTTGCAAATAATGTAATAAAACATAAAAAATTAGGAATAATTACTTCTGTTCCTCAAGATCCTTTTAGAATAAGAAAATGAATTATATCATTGGTTGCGTAAACAATAATTATATAAGATCTTATGGGTTGTTGGATTAATATATAATCTTTCTATTGTTTACCATATTTATAGGAGTTTTGCAATTTAAAATTATGAGACAGATTTGCTACTACTCCCCTCATGTTATGATCATTCTTTGATTCCTTGGATAAGGGGTTATCTCCAGCAATGCATTGCATCTAATAAAAGTAAGTACAACAAAAACAAAAACCTTATCCCTCTAGGAATCAAAATAAATACACACGAGAAACATTATATATATTTGCATCACCTAATAGAAAATACAATAGGCCACAAGAAAAACCTGTAAAGGCAGAAAGGTATAGCATGGAACGATAAGATTCTCACCTGACCACACGATTTCTACAGCAACTTCCCCCATAGCCCCTTTTGCATGCATGGGAAATCAAAACCAGATAAACCTGGGATAGTTTGAATGGTGAAGGAAGAAAATACTATTACTACTTGAATGAAAGCTTCCATACTTCACGCACATTAGATGAACCGTCTGTGATTTCAGCAACCAGGCTACTGCTGAAGACACCTGCACAAATAAAGGAAATTATGACATCATGAGACCAACAGTGACCGATAAAAAGGAAATTATGACATCATTGGACCAGCACAGTGACTGCTAAACTGGTATACAATCGTATAAGGATGAAATTATATTCTTCATAGTTAACATTGCATAACGTGACCAATCTTTCCATGACTCCCATCCGGCATTGCTCCGTGATTAAGATTCAAGCTAACAGGTCGTATAGAAATCACTGTGTGCATAGCTTATAGCAGAGAACCAACGAGTTAAAAGGATGAATATGTAGATAATTACTATAAACTGTTTGCATATCAAGGATATCACTTTTTATTATGCAACTGCAAAGGCTATAACATACAAAGAATCAGAAATTCAGAATAATAATCCAGCGTGAATATAGTTTCATGTCAGAACTAGCTTACCATCCTTTTCTACCAGGGACAGAAATCGCCGACTTCCACCACCTACTCCAAAATAATACTTCTTTGCTGCCATGTATACAACTCCATCAGGATTTTGCAGGCACTGTGTATTAAAAACTTCGATGTATAAGGAAAACAATATTTAATAATTAGAAACATGACATTAAAACACTCAGATAAACGTAATCAAATTTACAATGCCATGACTCAACATAGAAATATAATTTTGCTCTTGTCAATGAACAAAAGAATACCTTTTTTATAAGATTATAAAGAGTTTGGAGACTGCTGACCGAGTAAACTGTCTCAGCCATCAGAATAAAGTCATAACCACCACCACAATTATCATCTGTACTAACATAAGGGAGCATTTTATCGATTTCACTCCAGTCACCAGCAAAAAAGCGAACTTCTGCCTTGTCACAAATTGTCGGGTTGGATGGTGATGGTTGAGATTCTCCAGAAATATTTGCGTTTAAATTAGGAATGGTGAGGCAACGTAGGACCTCAGCATTGAAGTCTTGAAAATGTACAGCAGCAGCACCCTAAAGAAACCATAATAAGCACATTATTATATTTTCCAAAAGTTAAGGATGCTAAAGCAAAGCTAAAATGAACTAGTTTCACCTCAAGCAATGCAAAGATTCCAGGCAATCCATGGCCGCATCCCACCTGAAAATAAAATATTTAATGCTAGGAACTGAGATAGAGGGACAACTTTTCTACTAAGAGAGACATATACATTTCACGTATCTTCCTAATAAATTTCTATATAAACTGGGGAAAAACCCTCTAAAGCGAGTTTGTAGAATCTCTATTATGAGAAAGTAAACGGAGCATCCACCCTAATATTCCTTAGAGGGTTATGATGCACTTTAAATTAGAATTAAGAAACGATACATAACTCTATAGACAAGCTCGTCTTAAAGAAGTACAACATATCTTAGCCACATACTCAAATTACACAAAAATTCAAAATGATTGAAATAAGTCCTGCTAAAATCCCAGAAAAGCTCAACATTTGGTGACTAAAACCACTGTACTAGGAAGGAGGTTAAAAATAAGAATAAAAATTCATACTCTATCTTTGTAATTAACTGCATGAGTGGGTCTCAAATTCATTATTTCCATACAATTAAATTTGCCTGCTATCCTTAAATATCAAACCGTCCATGATGTTTTTAAACAGGATGCGGAAGAACATGATAAGACACTGGGAACACAACCTTTAAGACAGCCGCTGAGCAATGTTCAAGTGCCTTATGGCAGTCACTATCCCCGGGATATTCTTGCTTACAAATTTGAAAGGTTTTAACAAATACAATCAATGATATTAGAGAAATTATTCAAAGATGATTGTTATTTTTTTCAATAAATAATTTGATCTTCTAAAATTGAACCCCGCGATAAATGCCATTTTCTTCAATACACTATCAGACAAAAGCAAAATCCACAAATAAATATTTCTTCAGCAAATGCAAGACTATAATATGAAGCAGGCAATCTTTAGAGAACTCGCAGATATATTGATATTAGTATCCAATCAAGTGCAGTGCAGTGGAATCAGAAAATTTGATAAAGAAACGGTTTCCGATGTGTGCACCTGCTTCGTGCAAAGTGTATCCTTCTGTGTGAACAATTATGCCTGGGACTCCACTCTAAAAGCTATATCAACAATTGCATTAAGCAGTGCAAGTCCGAAATTCTATCTTATATCTAGTATAAAAACTTAAATATGTTTTTAACACACCTAAGTTTTGTCCTCCATACTAGCTAATAGCTACAGTCCTTCCATATATGCATTCAGAATTTCAACTCAAGTCTAAACAACCTGACAGACAAACACAACCAGCTAGAAAAAGAGAAACCCGCCTCTAATACTCGCTTCCCGCCAAATGATGTAAGACCACTTCTGATATCTGAACGAAGGGCCTTAATTAAATCAAGCGAACCTTCCCACAGCTTCAGTCCTCCTAAGCAAGATTTGAACTGATTCAGTCATCGGCAAGATGGAAATGAACGAATGAACAGAAATGCAAGGAACGAAATGGCACCACCTTCATATTTCCCGGGAACTAAATCGGAGTTGGACAAGCCAAAAACTTGTTGGGTACTCACGCGCCCCTGAGAATCGTTCATAAAATAACATAAACAATAAAACTAAATTATAATCTCCCACAATATTTTGAAGACAAAGAAAAAAAATTACCTTTAACAAAGTAACTCCATCCAAATTAACTGAGTCCAAGTTATTTTTGGCGGATGAAGGAACCTAATTTTGAGGGAAAATAACGAATATTAGAAACGACGTCGTTTCAAAGAATGACGAAGGGAGAATAAAGAAAACCTCAGAAGGGAGGACTTCAACGCAAGGAGGAGGAGGTATGGGAGGCGATTGTTGTGCGGCATCATCGAAGATTCCGAAGCCAGAAGCAGAGGAAGAGAATAACTGAAACGTTTCCATACTTGTTTTCTCAGCACTGCGCTGCTTTAATGCCGCAACAGAACGTTAACACGATTCCATTCAATTGTGGTGAGCGCAGTGAGAGTGAAGAACACTGGTTTTTTTTTCCTCTCTCTGAACTTTTTCGTTGTCTTCTGGGCTCTGTGTGTTCAAAGCACTGGGTTGGGCTGATGGGAGTTGAGCCCACTCTTCCATGAATAGCTACTATTAGAACCCCCTATTAAAACACCCCACTTGTCCTAAAACGTGCTTTTTAATGAAAATACTACAGATATTTCATCCAAATGTTAAATTTCTTTTTAATAAAACAATGTAACCGGAACTTGTTTCCAAAACAGAACACAATAAAAACAATTTTGCCATGTTAAATTCACACAATGGTCTTAGATATGCATATAGTAAAATTTTTAATGAAAAATTAAGTTTAAATATGTGGTTAGTTTCCGTAAAGTATACAGTTTTTCATTTCTTTTATAAAAAAATTTGCTTTCCATCTTTCTAATATTTACAATTGTTATTTTTAGTTCTTATAAAATAAATTAAATATACATTAAGATTTGTAGTTTTTTTATTTTTATCTATAAAAAGTTTAAAATTTAGCACTTATTTTAAAATAAGTAAATAATATTTATTAATGATCACACTCAACGCTATATCGTAAATGCAAAAGATATTGTTAAAAATATGAAAATTTAACGTATTTTACTACAACGAAACATTTTATTGTTGATCCATTCTTTGACGAAACATTTTACTACGACGGATTAATTCGCCCCTTTTATTTTAATTGGTTATTAATAAACAAAATTAACGTATTTTATCACTCCTAATATTTAGGTTTTTTCCTCTTAACAAAAAATCCTTGTTAGATTCATTTTCTATGGTTTCCTTAATCATAGGAAAAAGTTACAGAGGATGCAGGTATAGAGAGCCGCGAAATATACACTATAGTTAGCCGTAACATGTGAAATGGATGCAGAACATTATACTATCCCAAAAACTTTCTTGAACAATAGAATATTGATCAAGAAACATAGAAGCCGTTGTTGCAGCTAAACATGCAAAAACATTTCAAAGATACTCATTCAAACGAAAACTAAATTCCATTAAATAAGCTTAACCAAGTAAGAGGTACCCTTATATTATCATTCATCAATAATAACTGCTTTGCATATCAAATATAAAATGCAAACCTATAAAGTTGAAATAATTACTCCAAAAATAAATTAGATATATTGAAATAGGCTCAATAATCTCATAAATATCTATTGAAAAGACAACTAAAAAATGACGATAAATACAAAAGTTATAGTAAAATTTTGGTTTCTTTAATCAGTATGACACCAAGCACAAAAATTCTTCATAAAGGAGAGAATTTGTAAAAGCAAAATTAAAAAAACGAAAAGAATTTTAAAGCGAAATTAAATGATTTGTATTGAAACTTAAAACACGTTTTATTAATTTTGATCGCTTTTGATTACTACCAAGAAACAGATGGATGGAGAAAAAGAAGGTAAAAAAAAAGACAAAAGTTTGACTACATGAAATGTTTTGGAAAAGGAAATTGAAGTGCGTGAGGCTTTTGAGAAGAAGAGGCCGCAATGGTAGCTTTAGCGAGAGTCGTGTAATGGGCCTTAATTGCAGGCGATAATAGGGGAGTCAGTCAATTCAATGCCCTATCTTTTATCACTCTCACTCATTCACATGCATCCCATGCCCTTTTCTTTCAACACCACCACTCACATGTAAAACTCACTGTCGGCGCACACTCGTTTCAGAGCAGACACACACCGTAACTAATAAACAGGGTTAAAATGCTACAACACACATGTACTTATGTTGTTATTGTCAAATGCATATTTTTCTTTTCAAATACCAACTTACTAACAATGTCTACTTCTAAGTTATAAGTAACAAGCCAATCATAAAAAAGCAAGAGCACCCAAAAACAAAAACTTTATCATGCCAGATTCTCCATATCAACTACCAATGGTGTTTTTCCGGCATTACTAATATCATGAAACCACATGCCACATAATACACCTCTTCCTTTAGCTCTAACTCTGTGAAAATGTATACTTATAATGGTCTTCATCTGCAAAACCAATGCTGGGATCTCTCCCTCTCCTCGTTGCCTCTCTCACCTTCTCTATTCTTTCAACCATTCCTTTTACTGCCAAATCAAACGCGTCTTCAAACAAATCTAACTTAGACCTAGGATCCGCATAAATAATATTTGGAATCACCTTTATAACCTCCTCCCTCATTGCTAACACCTCACTCTCTGGAATTCCCAGCAACACCTCTTCCACACTTGCATTCCATTCTTTTACATCCTTCACGGGTATATACACAGAGTACCCTGTCCTGTTCTTAGGCAAATGCCACTTGTACTGTGAATAAGCACTGCCCGGATGAAAGAAAACGGGAATACAACCGGCCAACATAGAATCAAAAATGGACCTTCTGGTGTAGGAGTCACCGGGAGGCTGCAAACAGAACACGGAACTTCGAAACACCTTTATAACATTCACCGGGTCGTCACATCTCTCTACACCATAGCTGCAGTCAACGAATTTGCAGACACTCGAAGCTCGACACTGCTCTATGATCTTACCCCTGATAGAACCTTCAAGCTCGGGCCTTGGAGCTCCGGTGAAAGTAAACAAGTACTCCCGCTTTTGATGTCTGATTTTTCTCTGCCATTGCACAACCTGAGTGTCCTCTGAGGGATGGAAAGAAGTTGGGTAGGGTATTGCGTAGTCGTTATTCCACGAACTTGCTTCAACTGCCAACATGGACATGTTGATGGATTCGGGAAGAAATCTGAACTTGCTACCCCAATAAGACTCCTGGTCGCGCTGTCTCCTAAAATCCCAAGCAATCCTCCCAGAAATAAGGAAATGGTCTCTGCCCCACATTTTCTTCCACTCGGGTCGGTTTGCGAGCCATTGGAGAAGATCTCGACCGGAGGAATCTCTGTCTGTGAGATTAGAGAGCCAGAGGAAACGGCTAACGTCAAGACCGGCATAAAAGGGGACAAAGATTGCAGAGGCGAGGGAGGAATCGTTGGTCAAGCAGGCATATTTCCTCATCCTGTTGTGGAAAATGACCTCCAGCAAGAATTGGTTGGTGGCATACCAAGTGTCGTTGGTTAAAACCCCTCGAGAGGTGGCAATTTCAGGACCCAAACCCATGTTTTGCATATACGGGCACATGTTGGGTTTGTCAGTGCCTCTGGTGAGGGTGTGGCAATTGTGAAGCAAGTCATTGTTGAAGCGGGAAGGGAGTTGGTGGATATAAACATAGCGGCCAAAGCAGGGATCAGTGATGGTGAGATTTTTGGTGTTGGATGGGTTCAGGTGTTTGAATGTGAGTGCGTGATTGGGAGAACGAAAAGATAGGAATAAAGAGCAGAAGAGAAAAGAGAAGAGAATTGCAAGGCAGAAGTGGTGGTTGTCGTAGCAACCTCTGAAGATGATGCCTGATTTTTCCATCTGATGCTTGTAATCTTCAGACACATGCCTAGAAAAACAAACTCAATAGTAACATCAGCTTTTGGAATTGCCATTAAGACAACATCAAATTTAAAGACTCGACTTCGTATTGTCCAATGAATCATACCGTCACGGAACACCAAACGTCCGTTACCTTGTCGGCGGCAAAGCCAATGCCTAACTCTTGCCTCTAACAAAATCTAAATTATCAATAGGAAATACTATTAAATTGCTCTCAAGTTTCACGTTTTATCTCATTTTATTTTTACTTTATAAAATAAAAAGGAGAGTATAATAGATAAAAACAGTTCATACTTTTTTAAATTGAAAATAATAAATAAAATATTCAAGAAATAGGAAAGTTACCAAGAAGCACAATAAATAGATAATGTAAGAATTATAAACTTACACCGAGATATGAGTATGATAAGGTAAATAGCAATTCTATTCAGGATTACTATATAGCATGATATTCAACAGGTTAAGAAAAAAAACTGTATTCTTCCGAGAAAATAAAAACCCGAGACACAGAAGTACTTACACACATGTCCGTGTCTAGGTATCACCATTTTTCAATTATATAAATTATAGCATAAACCATAAATATATTTTAATTTAATTATATAAAATATATTTCATATTTGTATATGTTATAGTTTCATGTTCTAAAAGAAAAAGTATATCAGAACTTAATGCTATAGAAACACTCAAAATTTAATTTTCTTGTGATAGTCTTTTTTTCTTCTCTAATTCAACTGGGTTAGTTCTTCTTTGTATAAGGATAGTCAATTTTTATTTTCTTTTGTTTTAGTCTAAATGGAATCAGATTAGTCCTCCTTACTCAACCGAAGAAATGTTATGAATAGGAAAATCTGAAGTAAAAAAAAAAATGTGATTATTATATTGGAAAATGATTGTTTGACAAAGAAAATGTGACAAATTTTTGACAAACTGACGTGGATTTAATTAAATGAATTTTTTAATTAAAAAAATATTTTATTGCACGTGTAAGAGAGAAATGTGAAGGAAAGGAAGTGGTTCACGAAACATGGACTCTTTTTCACAATCCCACGCTACATTCAAAATATTGCTGGTTTATCTGCTGGTTTATCAAAACCCCTTCTCGGTGCAGATTGAATTTCTTCCATCCCACCTACAGGAAACCCTTTCTTCCCCACGGTGCTTGACGAAAACGAGATTACAGTAGAACGTTCGCGACGGTGGTTGACGAAAAACCATTCATCGTAGAAAGCATCGAATTTGCAGGTTAGGTTTTTCGATTGGAAATCAATTTGGGGTTTAGGGTTTCAATTGGAAACCATAGCTTTTTGGATTCGAATGCATTTTTGGGGTTTTTCAGTTTTCATCGGAAACTGACTTGGTCGTTGTGATTTGTGTCAGTGTCTTACCATTACCGGAGCTAGGTCAAAAATTGAAGGTGTGGTGCTTACGGAGCTTATTGAGACCATTTTTGGGCCTTCGGCCGGCGACCGTGTCGTCCCACAGGTGGTCGAGGAAGTTTTTGTGGCAGACAATGACAAATTAAGTGGCAGACGCAGTAGTAATTTTTTGACAAAAACTTTCCCACTCCGCTCATCAATTAATTTTGAAATGAATTTCACCATCAAAAACAATTGCGCATTTATTTTCATTATTTTACTGCGTAATTGGGTCTATGCATGTTGTGGGCTACTTCATTTGCATTTCCTTTTCACCAATCTTTGATATTAAAAAAATCACTACAAATTTTTTGGTCTCACCAAGATATGGAAGCACATAAAGTTCCAAAATCATTTGCTTAGACTAAGTCTGCAGCTTTAAATGGCAATCATTAACTAATTAAATGGCAAACACAGTAAAAGGTTTTGCACAAAAGGTTTTCACGGACAGGTGACAACTTCCTTTGCATTTTCTTTTGACCAATCTTTCTTATTAAAAAATCACTACACCTTTTTTGGTGTCACCAAGATATGGCAAGCAAATAAGGTTCC
>Ga0099823_1005188_pt1 | contig 12926 bp, 6 predicted proteins | sample CowpearedBW_FD_76831 | JGI IMG/M metagenome (GOLD analysis project Ga0099823, IMG submission 76831) | Root nodule microbial communities of legume samples collected from California, USA - Cow pea red BW | ecosystem: Host-associated > Plants > Roots > Nodule | place: USA: California | collected... | reverse complement strand
GTATTGTGCTCTTCCCCAAAATTCCAGATGCTTTGAAGGTTCTATTCTCTCTCCTATAAACTATAGGTTTTCAGTCAGATAACTGTAGCACAATCTAATATAACATCTTTCACCCTTTAGTCTCCCACAGGAGATGAAGCATACAATGAAAATGGTTTAGTGCCTCGGACAATACGTTTGCTCAAGGATAAGTACCCAGACCTTGTGAGTGAACACTATTTCCATAGTTTGAAGATATTATATTTTTGTGGTTCATATAGGAAGTTAAGCCAATGACCTTTCTCATTCAATCTTTCTTCAGATTATTTATACAGACGTTGCATTAGATCCCTATTCATCAGATGGGCATGATGGCATAGTTAGAGAAGATGGTATGCTATCAAATTTGTCTTTTATACTCAGTTGGAAACCTCTTGAGAAAAATGCAGAAAGTATAGGTTTTTTAGTTGGTTCTTGTTATATTTGAGTCAATGTTGTTATTTCCGACACCATATGGACCTAAAAACATGGAGCATATGTGTCATACGGAGGTAAAAGTTTGGTTTGGAGGTAAAAGTTAAAGAGAGAAAAATGTAGGTCATGGGTTTGAGGTCTTCTTGCTAATAACCAAAACTAACATTAATAACTAACATTTCTCGATAAAAATAATGTCATACTGAACATGATTTCCTGACTTAATTCATGAGAATTCTGTGAATTTCAGACATGGATGCTAAATAAGAATCTTCTTCGGAGATGATCTTGCTTTATGATGTGGTCCAAAAAAGTTATTGAATTGCTCCCAATAATATTCTTGCACTTATTCCTCATGCTTCAGACCAAGCAAGATTTTGTAAGGATATTGGATCATGGATTGCTCCAAATGCCTAACTATAGCAAACATAAACAATGTCCAAGTTATGTTCTTAGCGCTAGACTTCACCCATTTAAACCTTGACAGATCCCTCCATTGCCTTCTTGACTGCCTGTATCCTCTCCCTAATTAATCCTCTTCTACTGAAAATACTTCTCATCCTTGTTAACCTAGTTTTAAGCATCTACACTGGCAAACATAAGAATGTCTATTGTCTCCAGCATTTGTCTCTTGGTCAACTTGCTTGTCTGCCTAAGGCCCACTTTTAAGTCTTCCCTTTTCCGACTCCTGGTGATGCATTTCTCCGAAGTCCCAACCATACCTTCATTGGAGAACTAGCAAGAAGGGTTCAATTTTTTTCATTCTCGCTTCTTGTAGCTCACCGCAAGATTCTAAAATGCTTCAAAGTTTCTAAACTTCTCTCCCAAGTAATCTCTTTATTTCATTCTTGTCCAAAACGTGTACTGCTCCCTGGATCTTTTATTACTTTTGATAGAAACCTGGTTTCTTATTACAAGAATAAGGTAAATCTCCTCTAATTATAGCGCTGCAGAACTTTGAGGGTCTGCAGCTCCTCATACCCAAAGGCCCCAATTCTCTCATTAAGTACAAGATGATCTTTTTTCTTATCTCTACGATTGATACCCTTCACCGACTGTAAATAACTAACTAATGAGTTATCTATGTTTTGTTTTTGTCTCCTTCTGGATTAGCAGATAATAAGGAACACAAGAAGAGAATAGGTTCTACCTTGGTATTTGAATCACAATCATATGGGTACCAAATAAGTTTTATAGTAGGATGTCTACCTACTTAGAAGTTGACCTTAATGTATTTTTAGACGACAAATGAAATTATTTGGAATTGAAATGTGAATAGAATTAGGAATGGAGTTGTTTGGAATGGTAAGTATGTGCTATGAAGATATACATCATATAAAGCTAGGATAATTCAACATGGAAAGTTATTCAAAATACAAGGTAAGAAAATGAGCATTAATTCATTTCATTCTGCAGTGAATGGTTATTTCTGATTCTGTGGAATCAAGAGTCTTAATTTTTTTCCCACACTACCCATGAAAAAGACTGGAATTGAGTCGGTATTCTCCCCTTTGCTGTGTACTGACCTGTACTTTTAATTTAGTACTTGTTGAATATGTCTCGTCTCTTTTTCTTTTATTCCAATATTTTTCAAAAAGAAAAATATTCTTTCCTTATAAATAATAGACATCGATCTAATGTGTAGTCCGTAGCTCTATTTGTCAACTTTAGTTGGGAAAAGAGTAGGACCTAATCTGAATGAGTTTTAAAGAAGTGGTCCTTCTTCATTAATTAATTATATATCCTTGATATCCTGTAGGAGTTATTATGAATGACGAAACAGTTCATCAGCTATGTAAACAAGCTGTAGCCCAGGTAATGGACTGTGTCTTCTATTGACTTTTGCAACACGAAGCTCAATTTTTCACTTCCAAATAAGTCTCATTTGTTTCATTTATGGATGTGATTTTTGATTCATGTAAATAATGGGTTCAACATGGCGGTGTCTCAACTCCGATTTCCTTGTTACATTTCTCTATTACATCACTAACATTATGTTTGTCTCGTTTTTTTTAATTTACTAAAAGGCCCAAGCTGGAGCAGATGTTGTCAGTCCTAGTGATATGATGGATGGTCGGGTAGGAGCATTGCGTGCAGCTCTTGATGCTGAAGGCTTTCAGCATGTTTCTATAATGTCCTATACAGCAAAGTAATTTTTACTTGCCATTTCTTTTTCATATCCCATTTTCTGTTTATACAAGCTTTCACTGAAAATTACTGAAGGCTTAGTCAGCTATGCAGATGTATACATGCATCCAAAATTAGAAATAACTCCAAAGATAATTTGAAAATTAAAACCCAAAAATAACTAAAAATGTAGTATTATATTTCATTGATCCGTTATAACTTAGAAGAATGAGTTTATGGAGAATCTAGAGTTGATATCTATTGTTTAGCATTATATTAAAGATCCTAAATGTGGGGAATATTGATTCAATTTTTCATGTGAAACAGTTCCATTTTGCACAAGTTGGTTTCTTTCTCATCCAACTTATAAGCAATTTTATCATCCTTACTGCCATTGTTACGACCGTCCAAATCATTTAGATTTGCATCTTCTTGCTGCCATAAGCTATCTCACTACTTTTGCTAATTGTTACTGAGTTTATTCATTGACAAACAGTTATATAAGAATATAAATTTTACTTTAAAAGATGGATCGGCGAAGGTCGTCATTGGCTTCATCCATGTCCTTTTTGTGTCTGGTACATAATTTGGTCCAAAACAATGCCATTTATCTATTGCCAACAGGTATGCAAGTTCTTTCTACGGTCCATTTAGAGAGGCACTAGACTCCAATCCCCGGTTCGGAGACAAGAAAACGTATGTATCATCTTGAAGTTGAACTTACCATTCTATGAAATCGATAACACATTGCTGATTCTTGGTTTGTTTATAAATATGTGCTGGCGGAACAAAAGTTATCAGATGAACCCAGCTAATTACAGAGAAGCTCTGACTGAGATGCGGGAGGATGAATCTGAAGGAGCTGACATTCTCTTGGTTGGTTCACTTTTCTTGTGTGCGCTTGGGCGCAATTTATGCTAACTTTTACCTGCACTATTCTTACAAACATGAACAAATGGATTTGCAGGTAAAGCCTGGTCTTCCTTACTTGGATATCGTAAGGCTGCTCAGGGATAATTCTCCTTTGCCAATTGCAGCATACCAGGTTCTTTTCTTTGCCCATTCTAGCACTAAGCAAACTATTTCTGATTAAAAGATAAACGGAAACCTCTGCATACTTTTATGTGAATAAAAAGATGTAGTTCTGAATAGTTTTAAAACAAGTTTGCATGTTTTATCATCTTCACCACCCTTTTTTTCTTATATTTCTTAATTCATGAAATAGGTTTCTGGTGAATACGCAATGATAAAGGCTGCTGGTGCTCTCAAAATGATAGACGAAGAAAAAGTTATGATGGAGTCACTGATGTGCCTCCGAAGGGCTGGTGCCGATATCATCCTCACATATTCTGCTCTGCAAGCTGCCAGAAGTTTGTGTGGAGAGAAGAGGTGAGAGATTCTCTGATTATGTTGAAGGCTGAAGAGATTTCCTAATACCAGCATGTTAAGCTGGAATTTTGTCAGTTGTAAATTGTTTTAAGAATGACTTTGGGGTTATGTGTATAGAGAGACTCATTCGTAATAAAATATTATGGTGTAGTTTTACTTATATATTTAATAACCTAATAGGAAAAGACATGGCCCTGTTTTTGGCGTTATTGTAACGTATGAATGCAACTTTGCACTCGCCTACTCAATATTTCGTATTGCAATTTGTAGTAAAAATTGAGTGATAACAAGAACAAGATGGTTTTTAAGACGTGGACGAACATTTGTTTATAGAAAGTGAAAGCTTGACTTGTAAGTTTTTACTGGGTAATGATATAAGATATGGTTAAAAATGACCGGATGTAGATTGAGAATAGTATAAATGTGGTAAATTTCAAGGAGAATTGTCACATTGTTTGATGAATGTATTGAGTGGAAGTCTTTATTCTAAAGTCATATTAATTTTATTAAACTCGTGAACTCGTACGGAGAATGAAGTCATACTAATTTTACTAAATTTGTGAACTCGTGTAGAGAATGAAAATTGGATGTATAGGATTGAAGAAGATTCTTATGCTAAGATTTATATGAAAAAGCACATTTCTGATTTGTATGGAGTAATGAAGTCAGTTTATTAGGAGGATGCCGAAATTGTGAGACAGCGTTTTTTAAAGCTGTCAAAAACTCTACATATTTTATCTCTTGCAAAGATCATTTTGGAATAATCTGTAATGATATTTATCATTATGAATAAACTTTTTAGAACAATGAAAGTTATTTTAAATTTCTCTTTTGAAATTATTCTGAAACGTTCTTTTAGAAATGACTTGTAATGTTTTTTTAGAAAACAAAAGCTTTCGAGAAATAAAGGTTCCGTTCCATGCATCCTTTTCTTCTTAAGTTCCCAGATAAGCACATTCAGAAAGATGACTTGTGTCAAAGGGTGGTACGTAAATAGTTTTACTCAAATTTATTATCTGAAAAGAATTATGAAATAGTTACCTTTGTCTTGGTGACATTAAATATAAATTTACTGAACTCGCCAAATCTACAATTTAGTCTTTTAGTTAAATGGCGTTTAAATATAAGTTTCTTCAATAATTTGTATTGACATTAAAGACTAGGGAAAACGTTCAAATGTAAAAATTACTAAAGTGAAACATTATATAAAGGTAGAAAGAAACTAGAGTAAGGGTTATATAAACTTAAACTAAAGAGACAAACACTTACATTATATGAGGAACTAAACTGAGAATTTACTCCTGTAAGAACATGAGGAGAAAGGGTGCGAATTTTGTACGAAGTTGAGAGAATAAGATCTGATGTGAGAAGAAGATTAGGCACGTTGAATGAGGTACCTCTCTGCAATAGTGGCATGAGTAGCAGCACCTATTGGTAGAACGTCTTCATCAATCATGAAATAGGGAGAGTGACCCGTATGAGTAGACCCCAATGTTTCATTCCTTATCCCAATGTAGAAGAAAGCTGAGGGAACCACCTCGGAGTAGAAGGAGAAATCTTCAGCACCCATCATAGGTGGAACTACCCTGAAATTCTTCTGACCCAGCAAATCAATGGATACCTTCTTCACATGCTCATACATTCTCTCATCGTTTACTGTTGGAGGATAAATGGTGTATTCCTTTTCAAAGAAATCAACCTCTGCCCAGCATCTGTACACACTCGCCTGTTCAACAATCACCTGTTTTCCAAAACAACATTCATCATCTATTTTTAATTCTCTCTTTTCACTCACACTCATAGACTTTTCATCTAACCTGTTCTATTCGTTCAAGTAACTGGTAAAAACTTGTGTTAGAGAAGGCTCTGAAAGTCCCACCGAGAACCACTGTGTCTGGTATCATGTCAAGATTGTCGCCTCCATTGAACGAAGTTACAGAGACAACCTGCAGTTGTAGTTAGTTAGGAAGGTAAGCAAAAAGACACAAGTGTGTAAGAATAGCTTCCAGAGAGATATAACACTAATGAGATTTGAATCCAATCACATAAGATATTGACATCACTCTCAATACAAAACCTTAAGTCAATGAATTTATGGGTCTTCATTCTTATATAATGTTTCACTTTCTCATTTTTATCCAATCTAAAATTTAAACTCACACTTAGAATCCTAACAAAATGAGGATTGAAAAATAAAAGAAGAAAAAGATTGAATGATGCAATACCTGAGAATCCAGTGGGTTTGATTCGCGGGAGACAATGCCCTGTAAGCTGATAACAGAAGCTGAAGCAGCCAAAACAGGATCAACACCAAAACCCTTTTTGCCAGTAATGACGGCTCTGAAAAATCCACAACCAGCGAGGAGGGGCCCGGGCCTTGACCCAATTATTCCGGTTGGATGTTCATGGGATACATGAGCTGCAAATATCGCTTCCACGTCCTCCAAAGCACCTTCTTGCATCATTCGTTTTGCTCCATTACCAGCTTCTTCAGCTGGCTGGAATATCAAAATCACAGTTCCCTGTCATCGACACAACAACACTTCAGTTGCTCATACTAAATATATGCTTCATAAGACCACATGTTTCCCTTAATCGCATAACTATTCAAATCGTTGGAAGTCTCCGATCGACTAGAAATAAGACAATTTCATAATATATAAGTGATGTACAAATCTCATCTTATATACTGGTTTTGTATGGCAGAGTTAGATTTAAAAATCCACTTCTAACATAATATCAAAATCATTGTTTAAAATCTATCCTAACGAGATTTCATAGTACATAAATAAAGTACAAATCTCAATTTACAAGTCGGTAATAAAGATAATTTGGTGGTTAAAAGAAAAAAAAGAGATGAAATTCGATCCCGCCGCTAATTTAGAGCAACAAAATTGGTTTGATTCTCTTTAGAACAAAGTTAAAAGGGAGATGGAGAGAGATAGCAGATTTAACTCCCCTTAAAAAAACTAACTGCTTTAAATAAAAAACTCGACGAAAATATACTAAATACTGTAGAAAAATACGATGGTTGTGTTTTTCGTTAGATTTTGTTATATAACAATTTGTGAATGATTGTGAGTGAGATAATACTGAGAAGAAGATTGATTCGACAATGTGGTTGCATTTAATAAGTAGGATATTGCTTTTAGGTGACACGAAAATAAAGATTGGGAACCACATCACATCTTTGCCTTCTAAATTCAACGGTCCCATCATCTCACACTTCACTTCCTACTCTTCCCCACCAACCCGACACCCACTCCCATCATTTTAATTACATCTTTAGTTTTCATGCTTTCTTCGATTCACAACTGAATTATAAAAAAATATTTGATTTAACTGAGAAAATAATCTTGAATAAAAAGTACATTGTAGCAAATCAACTCAAATTTTCAATCCTAAGCCTCAACTGAAAGTAAATAACTACCTAACCTAAAACATTTGTGTTGAAACAAAATGTAGAAAAGGCGTAGTAGTATAATAGGATGGTCCCTACTTCTTCCTACACCTAGGCTCTGAGTTCCTAGTTATAGGATAGCCTCCCCTGCTAACCTAAAGTTGATGGTGAATTATCCTAAGTTTAGAGGTCTCGTCAGTGACCATGTTTTCACTGAAAGGGTAATTTTTTAGGTCAAATGTCCTTGCACTGTCTTTGCTTCCTATATAAGTACTTTTGCAGAGGAAAGGAAATTTGGATCTGAAGTGATTTCACGGGTTTGGATTCGTAGTTCATTGTGAGAAATGAGAGGACAAAAACGAGAAGTTCACATCACATCCCTAAGAAGAGTCGGAGTCCTGTAGTACGTTATCCACAATATCAGAAGTCATTGTTGTCTTCTTCTTCTTAGATATTTAAATCAATATTTTCAATTTCAACTTCCCTGTAAATTATTTTTTTTATGATTTTTCAAAATCAACAGAAAAAGTTGTATGGTAGAGATACTGAATAATGTGGTCAGGTTCATAAACGGCAAAGCAGACTTTATTTTTAAGGACCACTTCTTACACTGCTTTCAGAGCAGCTCCTTTAATAGCAATGCAGCAGTGATGGGGTAATAATTTCTTTGCCTGCTCATTTTTAAATACTAAACTTATGTTTCTTTACGATCAAAGGAATATTTCTTACATTGTTTATTTTACAAGGAGGTTATTTAAAATAAATTTTATGATGATTATATTTTAATTTATTTTTACGTTTTATTATTTTAAAAAGAGGAACAAACAGCAAAAGATATGACATATTATTTTTCTTATGTTTATTTTCTGTTTCAACAAATTTGTATAAGAAAAACGAAAAAAGATATTGAGTTGGTTAGATATAAAGTATTTATTTAATACATATTATAAATAAAATAAAAAATTTAAACATATCTTTTCTCTTCAATGAAATTGGTTTGACAACAATATTTGAATAGAGTAGAATACAGATGCATTTCAAAAAGTAAATCTAAACCCGATTTTGTTCATTAAAAATCTCGCTTATACAATTTAACTCGATTATTTCTGAAAAAAGAATTGTTGTAGTGCACATTAACAATAGGGAGAAAATTGGCCTGGAGAGGATTACCAAATTCATTCGCCATTTCCATTTCTTTCATTTTTCTTAGAAAAAGCAATCTCATATATAAGAAGTATATTTTGTTAGAAGTACTAAACTAAAATATGACCAATTTAAGTTATACAAAGGAATGTTAAGTTCTATGAGATTGAGTTAGATAACTTTTTAACATGATATCCTACAAAAATTATTAATTGTTGGATATATAAGTAGATGCAAAAGCAAACCTTATCTTTCTAAATCCGTGGAATTGAATTAAACTTAAAAAACACTTCTTAACATATTACAAATTAAATTAAACATTAAAGTCAAAATCTTTAAAGAAAAAAAAAAAGATTTAAAGGATGGAATCAAGAGCACTGAGGCAAATAAGCTTAATTATATAATTTAACTAGTATTCCACACTATTTATTTATGAATGAGGAAATATTAGGAAGTAGAGTAGCAAGCACGTTAAAAGGAATCTGAACTTCCTAACTATAGACAAAAACGAAAAAAATCATAATCTAACCCATTTAACTCGCTATCAAAGCAGGCACGCAAAAACTAATAACAGAAAAAAAAGTTATTGAAATTAAGTTACACGGTAAAGCTAGTTTTCTATGCGTGTATCGTTATATATAAGGAAATATGCCTAGTTTTTGTTGTATGTTGGAAATACATGTGAAAACAAAGACGAAATTAGATAAATAGGTGTTGTGAAAAATGTAAAAATATTAATAATTTAAAAAAAATAAAATCTACAAATATTTTTCTCTCATGACAGAGTAGTGTTATAATCTGAAAGGGGAAGTTAAAAAAAATGGCGTAGACAACTGTTGGTTTTGAATAGATTCTGAGAGAGGCTCAAATTTATGACTCAACAGAAGACACCCGCATTTAGTTGTCAAACCTGGCCAGACAACCCACCTTGTCTCAGATTCTTAAAATTCATAGATATCAAAAGTAAAAAAAAATAAAAAATGTTGGTTAGATTCTAAAATCAAAACTATTCTTTTCTTTCTCGTGATATGGTTAAGCAGCCCTCTTAAAAATGTCAACGCGTCTCATAAGTGGAAAAATAAAAACATACATACGGAGAGTTGTTTATACTGTAATTGTTACGGTTCAATAATAATATTGAATTATATTATCATCTAATAATAAAGTTATTGCATAATAAATTTATCAATTATTATAATAACTAATTAAAAAATTATAACTAAAATAGTTTCTGATTATGTGACAATATGAAAATCTACAAAAGCCTATTCACCCCCACAAAGCATAAGATAACTAAAATGGTGTAAGAAAATAGTAATTATAGTCAACTCTGTACTTAAAAAATGGGACAAACTGCAAAAGCTAAGTCAAATTCTGAAAGAAATATATGAGCCAATCAAAATAGATCTACTTGGCTAAGTTAATCTGGAACCTCGAGATAGAATCAAACTAATTTAATAAGTTGGGTAACTAGATTTATAGATAATATATTTATTAAGTTATTACTATTCATTCAATACTACATATTATTTAAATGGACAAATGATACCATCCCTCTCATCTTTACTCTCCCTCTCCTTCTTTACTTTCTGACATGATTTAATGTAGATTATTTATGAATGTATAATTATTTTTATTTTAAATAATTAATAATTCACATTGAATTATCTTAGAAAGTAAAATATTAGAGTAAAAATTTGGAAGTCGTAGTATAATTTTTTTTATTTAAATTTTATACAAATATTGTAAGACTTGATGTTCAGTAGAGATGACTGACAAGGTGTAAAATTTAAAGTTGTGTTTACTGGGAGATTTATTATTTCATATATAATACATAAATCTTGTAAATATTATTTTCATGAACGGTAATTTAAAATATTTTGGAATTATAGAGGTTTATATGTATGTTAAATTTTGTGAAACGTCCAGGGTATTTTTAAGGCACGAAATAGAAAAGATGAGGGTGTTTTTTTCCTTAAATATACAAGTTAAAATGGTCCACCATTTGAATCTTTAAGATGAAGTTTTTCCAGTGTCTGTCCTTGTGGGAGCCATTAACTGATAGCGGAAATATATCTTAACCCACACGGAGTAAAAAGATCGTGTCTTCCACAGGAAAGTGCAATGGAATTGTTAGAGGCAAAGGAAGTGTAATGGACCACATCTAGGCCCAAGTGTCGTCCCAAATAAAGTTATGCCATTATAAACACCATGGGATGTCAATCCTCTCTCCCTTTTTTTTATACTCCCATTTATTAATGTAGAAAATGGAAAACATATATATAATGTGTGAAAGTAACTTCTATTCCTTACGGTAAATCAACAAGAACCACAGTGAAAAACTTCTAATTGGACAATAGAATATAAATCATACGAGGAGTTATAATATTAATTTGATGATAAAAAAAATTGAGAAAAATTGTTTGATTCAACTCTTTTCACTTATTGATATTTGAAAAATATAAAAATTGGTTTGAAAGTTTTGAAGAAAGAGAAAAAAATTGTGGTTCAACTTTTTCTTCTCAAAAATAATTATTTAATTATAAATAAATAATAGCATTGTATGAGGTGAAGTTTGTGTTAATTATGTCTGATTGTGGGTGAGTAAAATGATCGAGGAAGTGTCGAAAATAATTGTAAGAAATGGTGGAATACTATGATGATTAGAAGTAAGAGATAAGGAAAGAACAAACCTTTAATAGATGCTCTCGAGTTTTCAAGATCTTGGCAGCGCCAAGAAGCATGGCGACGTGTGCGTCGTGCCCACAAGCATGCATTTTGCCGGCAACTTTAGACCTGTGCTCCCACTCCACAGCTTCCTACAACGAATCCCGATTAGAGATGAGATGGAATTTTGTTTTATCACAAATTCCGATTTTATTAGTCACTTTAAACATAGTTTGGCAAATATATTTTTGTAAAGTTAAGCGTTTTTTTAAACTTCCGGATGCATAAAAAATATATCTATAGTCAACGCTAGTAAAGTAGGGTAAAAGTAGTTAAAAAAAAACACATCCCTCTATATTTTCGGTACAAATGCTACGATAAAACTTCAAGGTGCAATAAATTAATACATGTAATAAAATCTATCTATAATACAATACATGTCTTACATTTTTTATTTTCAAATATAACAAAGAGAAAAAACAAATTCTTTTTTTTTTAAGTACATCGTCTAATATATTCTTCCATAATTTTTATACCAGGTCAGACATAAAAATTCTAACAATCATAAAGTATATCTGCTTTTATTATTGTCAGACATATAGTACCAAACACTTATGACAAATAAGATATATCGAAAGTTTTTATTATTAATATGTATCTCAGATAAAAACAAATCAAATATTAATATATATCATATAAAGACAAATCAAAGATCTCGCCACGTATTTTGTGTCGACGTAATAAAAGAATAATAGTAACATTTTTGTCGTAATAAAATATTTTAAAATAAATTTTCTTCTCATTATTAAAAATGTGTTACAAATTTATCTAAAAAAACATTTTCTCAATTTTTCTAAAAATTATAAAAATAAAAAATAATAGCAAGGATAAACATGAACCTTGAAGACAACAAAGAAAGGACTATAAAGTCCAATAAGAGTGTAACTTTGAATCTAATATTATTTTATTGTGTATGTTATATTATATTTTATTAGTCTTTTTTTTTTTCAATTGGTTTTGATTTTAGGTTTAAGAAGAGAAAAAGAAAATTGGAGAATAAAAGTAGTGGATGGTGGAAGGAAGAGAAGGAGAAGAAGGAGACCTGAATGGGAAGTGCGTCCATGTCAGCTCTGATAGCAACAAAAGGAGGACCACCAGTGCCGATCCAGGCTCGAATACCGGTCTTAGCGAGGGGATACCGATAACTAACTTCCATCAGATCCAACTCCTCTCTCACCAAACGACTCGTCTCGATTTCCTCAAACGCCAACTCAGGATTTGCGTGGATCTTCCGCCGAATACCTCTCAGCCACTCTACCGTCTCCGAGTGCCGCGCTACACTCAGCACCGCCTCCGAACAAGCCTCGCTCCACACCTCGCACTCGGCCGCCGCCGGTGGCGCGCCGCGCCGTGTGCTGTTCTCGGACACCGCCTTCTGGCATCTCCGGTCGGGAAACAGCACGCGGTCGTAGGCGGCGGAGGGAGTAGGCTCGGCGACAGAAACCGCCGCGGAGACTGCGAGGAGGATTGATAGGAGCAGGATGGAGTAACGGAATTTCATACTCTGTTTTTTTGTTTAGTGGAAACAGAGTGGAGAGAGCGAAGAACAGAGGAGGGGCGTAAAATAGAAGGGGAGAATGGGATGAGAGAGAAGAAAGATGAGAATTTGAACACGTGGTGATAAAGAAAAGTATAAAAAAATGGAGGTGACAGAATTTTGTTTATCTTTAGTGTTTTTGGTCCTCTG
>Ga0099823_1005184_pt1 | contig 12930 bp, 12 predicted proteins | sample CowpearedBW_FD_76831 | JGI IMG/M metagenome (GOLD analysis project Ga0099823, IMG submission 76831) | Root nodule microbial communities of legume samples collected from California, USA - Cow pea red BW | ecosystem: Host-associated > Plants > Roots > Nodule | place: USA: California | collected... | reverse complement strand
ATATATATATATATATATATATATATATATATATATATATATATATATATATAAAATAGGATTCCACTTCCGATCTCAATTTCAATCCGATCCTCGCGCTTTATTTGTATTTTTCATGTTAAGAAAAAATAGTTAAATTTTTTATAATATATTATAATATATATAAAAGTCAATATATGTATAGTAATTTGTATTTGAAGTTGAATAAGAATATAAAAGTCATTTATGGTGCACTCCAGTGTTTGTTTATGGATTAAATATATGTAAGGAAATGAATAAAATAGAAAGGAACAAATATAATTATTTTAGTTAAAGCACTTCAAACGTAACCGTTTTTTAATCTCCGGATCCTTCACGCGAACTTGCACTCCCTCTCCCTCTTCGTCTTGACTCTTCAATCTTTGCCTTCTCCCAATTCTCAATCATCACCAACAAAGCACCACACGCATACCATGACCCTTTCTTTAATCGCCACTACCCTCATTCCCACTTAATGCATCCTTTCTGCTGTGTCTCCGTCGTCTCCGACCACTCTTCTCCGATCACCCTCGACATGCCCCCTATCCCTGCCGCACCCAGATCCGACCCCGCTCACCGGCCAGGACAAGCCCTTCACTCTGTCACCAACGGTGGCGAAAGCGGCCGCGCGCACCCCCTGCCGGTTCCGGCCGTGGTGGATGTCAGGATCAAAGACCTTGTGGGGAACGGAATCTCCGGGATTCTGCACAAGTGGGTGAACTATGGCAAAGGATGGAGAACGCGCTGGTTCGTGCTTCAAGACGGTGTCCTCTCCTACTACAAGATTCATGGACCCGACAAGATCATCGTAAACTCCGAAACCGAGAAGGGATCGAAGGTCATTGGCGAGGAATCTGCGCGACTGATCTCTCGTAACCGCAATTCGAATCACGTCGATCGTCGCAGAAAGCCCATTGGCGAAATCCATCTTAAGGTCAGTTTCATCATTTGTTTTTTTTTTTTATTCTCTTCCATTTGTATTTTTCCCCTTTTAATTTCGGTTCAGTTTGAGTTACGACTCTGGGAGAGTACCAGTTACGAAATTGAAAATTCAGAAGTTGTAATTACTGAGCCTCTACATGTATGTATATGAATCTGAACATCCGCTTTATGTGATGAGTTTTTAAGTGATGATCTATGGAATTAGTTATTAATAAAGCTTTAAAATGCACTCCTCACAGATTTGTAGTTTATAATGTGATCCTATTCGGAGTGCTTTCTCTGGAGGATACATGTGGTTTTGTATCAAAAGAAAGTTTTGAATTGTGAGTTTGGAATGAAGACATATGTGGCTGCTATTGCTGGCATAGAGATTGTAAACCCTTTGGCCGTTTTGAAACATTGCTTATTAATTTATAAGATGGGATGTCAGTTTATATATAGAAACTTCAATGTGGTGGGTGGCGTGACGGTTTTCTTTCTCTTGGGGTTGTGAGTGGCGGATTGTGTTTGTTATGTTCATCTCGGTGTTTTTGTGTAGGTTTCGACTATTCGTGAGAGCAGGTCCGATGACAAGCGATTCTCTGTCTTCACTGGGACTAAGAGACTCCATTTGAGGGCAGAGACTTCTGATGATCGGGTGGCGTGGATGGAGGCCTTGCAGACAGTGAAAGATATGTTTCCCCGGATATCAAACAGTGATTTAATGGCTCCAGTGGACAATGTGGCTGTTTCGACTGAGAAACTGAGGCTTCGGCTTATGGAGGAAGGAGTGAGTGAGGAAGCCATCCGGGACAGTGAACAGATAATGAAAAATGAGTATGCTGCGCTCCAAAACCAGCTTCTGCTGCTTAAACAAAAACAGGTGGCTCTAATCGACACTTTGCGGCAATTAGAGGTACCTTTAATGAAAAGTAGAAAACTTGAAGCCAATCAAACTGGTTATTCTTGGTGGATTTCTACTACTGCACAGAAAGCTGGTCATTCTTAGTACTCTTAAGATTAGGGGCAAAGAAAGGAGGGGGCCATGTCTTTCTCCTTCTCGTTTAAAAGAAAATAGAGAATTGTGTATTATCTTCCTGTCAAATGTCATATGTGTAATTTCTCTAGTTTTCCCATGCTTTTTCTTCTACTGCTGTACACAATCTACTGCTAAGTCTAATGGTGTGTTCATGAGTTCATTTGTCATAGGTGCTACAGCAATTAATAATATTCAGTGTTCTTCTGTCAAATTCTTTCCTTTTCGTATTGAATTGGTTTGTAATGGACTATTAGTTCCTTATCTCGTATTGAGTCTTTCTTTAACCAGTTAGATGCCTCAAGTAGGGGTTTGGTATGATTGTATAGTGTCTAAGTTATAAATCTTAAATCCGAAAAGGATATAAGTTGTGGTTAGTAGGTCTTGAGGCTCTTTTTATTCTTTGACTTGAAATGAATTTCGATCATATTACTAGCAGAGTTCTGTTAGAAATAAATCATTGGACGGTTGAACTTATATCATACATGCACAGCTGAATGTTCTTTATAAAAAAAAAATTGTATAATTGGAAATGAGACACTAACGAGATATATTTCTGGGCTGTAGAAGTTTTCAACCAGTTAATAGCCCTGCATGCAAGAGCGCAGCAGATTGAGTATTCATAAAATGCTATACCTAAGTTTTACTGTTCTTATATTTTTGTTCATCCAATTAGCCTGTTTACCTTAATGTATAAGCAAAAATTTCCAAAGGTAAATAATAATAGATCGCCATGTTTTCTGCATTAATGTTTTTACAAATGTGCCTTCCTGTGATTGTACTCATCCCCCCTTTTAATTCCAAATTGCAATTTTTATTTTCATTCGGAGAGAGTCAGTGGACATGGTTAACTTTGAAACAGAAATTATTTCAATATTTATTGGTAAGGTTTGTGATCTCTAATACTAGAGTCCATCCATTGAATTACTATATTTCAATAGCTTAAACAAAATATTTTTCTTCGGACTGTGGAGAGTTTCCGTTTGATCTTTAGTTTTAATTGCTTCTTTTTACTTGTTGATATATTGATTACGGTTAGCATTTTGTTCTCCATGTGAAGTAAAAAAATTTCTCTGTACTTCATTATTGTAGACAGAAAAGGTTGATCTGGAGAATACTGTGGTTGACGAAAGCCAAAGACAGGTTAATGATCAAGAGGTTTCCTCTGGATTAGGGCAGGAAAAATCTAGTGGTAAGTGCTTGAATGTTGACCCTTTCATTTAATTAAGATCTTTTCATTGCGTGGTTTTTGGTTGTGCATTTTGTTGAAAATAGAAGTACTTAAATGAATGCTATTATCTTTGATACCCTGTTTTATTATGAATTATTTCCATTTTCTTTTGCATTTAAACTTTTTGATCCAGAAGAAAGTGGAACTGAGTCGGAGGATGACAATGAGAGAAATGATGCAGCTGAGGAAGAAACAGATGATGAAGATACTGCCTTTTTTGACACTCGGGATTTTCTGTCATCGTCGAATTCTTTTAAAAGTAATGCTTCTGATATTAGAGTCTCCTCTTTCTCTTCTGACGATGAAGGACTCTATGCTGTTGAATCAGAGGAGGATATAGATCCTTCCATTAAATCTGTTGGATTCAACTATCCTTACGTTAAGCGACGAAAGAAATTACCTGATCCTGTTGAAAAGGAGAAAGGTGTCAGTCTTTGGTCAATGATTAAGGATAATATTGGGAAGGATCTAACAAAAGTTTGCCTTCCTGTTTATTTTAATGAGCCTCTCTCCTCTTTGCAAAAATGCTGTGAAGAAATGGAATACTCATATCTTCTAGACCGAGCATATGAATGGGGAAGAAGGGTAAGTCTAAATATGGCATCCCAAGTCATGTTGCCCGGTTTTTAACTTTGCTGTTAGTTCTTCAATTTGTATTTCTCGGTGCAATGCTCTAAGTCTTTTAGTTCGTTGATGATGTTATGCAGGGTAATAGCCTCATGAGAATTCTCAATGTTGCTGCTTTTGCTGTATCTGCCTATGCTTCGACTGAAGGAAGAATCTGTAAACCATTTAACCCATTACTAGGGGAAACATATGAGGCTGACTTTCCGGATAAAGGCTTTCGATTTTTCTCAGAGAAGGTCCAAGCTAATGCTTGACATGGATATTATCGAATAGTTGATCTTTTTCTTGATTATTTTATCATATATATATATATATATATATTTGTCTGTATGTATGTATTTTATCATGCAATGCTGCACAAAGAAGGTGAAAAGCATCAAATTAGCATTTTGGTATAAAAATGTTGGGAATGTAAAGGCTAGCAAGTGCTTAGTGCTAGACTTACCTATAAACCTATCATTGAAAGGCCACCTGTGAGAATTACAAGGGGTGTGTGTTTGTGTGTGTGAAATGTGACTGTTTTGATCTGAACTTATTGTTTGTTTAAATCCTACATATCAGTATTCATTAATGATGATTATTTGAAGTCCTTAGAACTTCCTGCTTCTGGATTAAAAGGAAAAAAAGTTTCCAAAGCACGGTTTGAAGGAAAAACTCGAGTATAATCTTAAAACTACTGCTTTCTTAATTTGATGAATGACAATTGATGTGATTGAGTGCTTAAATTATGTATAACTTGATGAAAGGCAGTACAATTTGAAACAAAGGATATGATTATGCCTTTTTAATATATCTGTTTCCATTTTGAAATTATTATATTTCTTCTTTCTCTCAGGTCAGTCATCACCCAATGATAGTTGCATGTCACTGTGAGGGTACAGGTTGGAAATTTTGGGGAGATAGCAACTTAAAGAGTAAATTTTGGGGTCGGTCAATTCAGCTTGATCCTGTTGGCATTTTGACTTTGGAATTTGATGATGGTGAAGTATTCCAGTGGAGTAAGGTATTTTTAACTACTTCCACACTACCATGCATCCAATGGCCTCAAAGAAAATGCTGTGTGCAGATTTGGTTCTAAACTGATATGGAACTTTTCGTTCAGGTTACTACATCAATATACAATCTCATATTGGGAAAGCTGTATTGTGATCATTACGGTACAATGCGGATACAGGGAAATCAAGATTACTCATGTAAACTGAAATTCAAGGAACAGTCTATAATTGATCGAAACCCTCACCAGGTGCCCAATATCTGTTTCACGGAGTCCATCTTGATTGTCTTTACTTTATGATTGGCATTAAATTTGTTCTAATATAGTACTTGACATGTGAACTTCTCTCAGGTTCATGGTATTGTTCAGGACAGAAATGGGAAAATATTGTCTACTTTGCTCGGAAAATGGGATGACAGCATGTATTATATAAATGGAGACTATAGTGGGAAGGGAAAAGGTTATGAATCAATGTCAGATGCCCATTTAATATGGAAGCGGAGCAAGCCACCCAAGTTCCCCACTAGATATAGCTTCACTCGGTTTGCCATCACATTAAATGAACTCACCCCTGGATTAAAGGTCCCTTTTTTAACTCATACTTTCTCTTGTATAGCCAGTTTATCTTCCTATTCTTTTTCTTTATAGTATAAAAATAGTCCGTATTTTCCAACTCGGTAACCCCATTATGAGTGTTGCGTTCAGTAAGGACATGTTGTGATCATTTATATATCATGAAAGAGCTATGAAGTATGAAATAATTGAAATTTAACATTAAAGGACCGAAGTATCCATATTATTATTTTGCATATTATGAGTACTTGTACTCATCTATTATCACTTATTTGTGCATACATAGGATAAGCTGCCACCAACTGATTCCAGGTTAAGACCTGACCAAAGGCATTTGGAAAATGGCGAGTATGAGATGGCAAATTCAGAAAAATTGCGACTTGAACAGCGTCAACGTCAGGTAATTATGTCATTCTACTTTGTGGTGTTTCCTTTGTTGGCTTCACAGGGAGTACATTGAATAGATATGTTTTAGAGTGGGAACATGATATGGAGTGTTATATATTTTGGTTTAGAACAAAATTGAAACGGGATTAAAACATGAGTGGACTTATATCATATTAACTTCTTTAAAAGTTACAATTTTTAACCTTTGCAAGCTAATCTTAATATATATGTTAAGTAGATCTTAGTTGTGATAAGGGTGAAAATAGAATACAAAATAGAACCGAACTTATCTGTCAAATTTCATCTGATGTTGGTTGGTCAACTGTCAAATGCTACCAAGGGTGAGAGTAGATTATTTAAGGTACGATTAGACAACTTTCTGCATAAGAACTTAGAAGAAAAAAAAACAAGGTTTCTTAAGTTAAAATTAGATTATACATATTTAAAAATAAGAATTTAGAAAAATTAAGATAACTTTCACAAATTAGCTTATGCATAAATTATTTTTATTTATAGGAAAATTAGTATAAATTTTTTTTCAATAAATCCCTTACAAAGAATTTCATCCAAAGATACCTTAGTACTTCACTTGCTTGTTAGAATGCCTTAAATCTGACTATTCATCAAATACAACTACTTGTGGAAAAAAGCCTTAATAGTGATAGCTATTGCTCATAAAGTAGCACTAACTGTTTTACTTTTTAATAGAAACATTTTTTACCGAGTTGCTCTGAATGTGCGATCACTTATCTGGCCTAGTATCATTTTGTGCAAGTTGATCTTTTCCCTATTTTGATCGTGCAACCTCTCTCAGTGCTATGGTATTAACACTTTTTGTTTTCACGATAACTAAATGAGATGTGTAAAGGATGAGCTCTATGGTATGTTTCGATGACTTCTTTATTTTTCAATCTGGCTTTTAGATGAAAAAAATATGAAGAAAAAAGTGAAATTAACTTCTTCCTAAGTTAAAATTTATTTTTGCATAATCTACCTACTCGTACAACATTTCCATATATTTTCTTCAAAACTTCTTCTTGTAACTTGTTTATAAATTAATTTTAAATTGTGAAAAAGTTAATTTTATTTTTTCCGAAAAGTTCATGGAGAAGTTTGTCCAAACAGACAAGGTTATAAAATTTTCAATCCTTGACTTTGTGGGAGAGGAGATTGTTAAAATAAATGTAGTGGATTTGCAGTTATATATTTGAATTTCCAAAGTAAGCGAGAAGTAGAGTTTGAAAAATAAATTGGTAACCAATGATTAAGAAAATTGATATTTGTTTGAATGGGATTCAGGCTCGGAAAATGCAAGAGAGCGGTTGGGAACCACGGTGGTTTTGTAAGGATAAAGAGAGCGGTTCCTACCGCTACTTGGGAGGGTATTGGGAGGCTCGAGAACAAGGAAATTGGAACTCATGTCCTGACATTTTTGGTCAAATTCCTTCTGATCATCATCTCTTAGACGAAGGTTAATGATTTATTCACTGTAGTTTATCAATATTTTACCTTCTATTCTTTTAACTGATGAAATTCATCATAGTCAATCATTTTAAAATATGAGCAGGTAATAATGTAATTGTTTTTCAATTTCTAGCCTCAGTCATTTTATATCCTCATGATTGTTATTGTTAATATTAGTATTAGGACTACGTTATGAAAAAGAAAAGGTTAGGTTCACATACTTTTCTTTTTCTATCAGCAAATTATATTATATATTTATAATCGAAGTATTTAGGATGCTTCTTCTCATATATTACATATGCATAATATACAAAGTCACACATTCTTGAAAAATCTGTTCCTGCCCATTTTCCACCCAAACTAGATTAAGTTTTATAATATATCATGTCTATGGGAATTTTAGTTCATACAAATATCTTTGGTAAACAACTCTTCTCAGTTTGCATATTTTTGGAACTCATTTTTTGACTTTTAAATTGTGTAATCCAGAAGTCAAAATTGAATTGTGTAATCTAGAAACCACTTTTTCTATTAAAAGAACTTCTAAATTGCATAATCCAAGTACTCTCAAATTTTGGAAGTCAGTTTTTATTTTTCGATTACACAGTCTGAAAGTCATTGAATTGTGTAATCTAAAAATCATCCTTTTAGAAAAAAAAAATGAAATTATAGAATTCAGAAGTATCTTTTACTTCTAAATCGCCCAATTCAAAAACTTATATCAAAAGTTATTTTTGATTTCCGAAAGTTTTCACCAATAAAAGTGCGAGAAGAAACTTATGGGTGTGTAAGAAGAAGAAAGTACCCTAATTTTAGCATAACAATGGCCCAGAAGGCCCCAAATTAAATTCGGGTTGACTTTTAATTTGTGCTTTACAAATAAATTTGGATGGTATAAATTAGAAAAAGAGTAATATTTTATGTTTCTTTTTGTCTTGACAGTTTTATTACAGAAGACTAAACAACTAGTCCCAAAATTTCAATCTGGTAATGAACTTTTGGAAATGGGAATAAGAATTATATCTGACTATTTACTTTCACCATATGTAGAAATTGAATAAAAGTTCAATTTTAACAAGAAATAATGTCAATCCACTAATCATATCACAGCTAAATTTTATCTATTTGACTCACTTTTACTATGGGGAACCGGTCTCTATATTTGGGCTTGCGACTAAATCAAGATACATAATCATAAAGATCAAACGGAGAATTTCCTTTTTGCACCACCGTGCTTTTCTTCTTTATCTCTCCACAAATGGTTTAAAGTTACTTTCGAATTTTGCAATTTAGAAATCTTTTTGATTTGAATAATCTACCTAAAAACATACATTATATTATATAATCTAGTATAGTAATTTGTTTGGAAGCTTTTTTCTTGAAAAAATGAATATAGACTGTGCCCTAGAATATATTTTTAGATTTATACAATTCAAAATTTTTTTTTATTTTTTTATAAAATAAGAGATTTTGGATTACGAAATCCAAAAAATACTTTCAAATTGGATAAGTAGAGGTTATCTTTTGCATAGAAAAAGACCTTTTAATTGTGTAACATAGAAGTATCTTCTGAATTACATAACCTGAAGGAGATTGCTAAAGTAGAATTCAAATGTTTTACCACAATGGCAGGGGAGTGGCAGCAGCAGGAAGGGATGACAATAAGAGAAACAGTTTGGTCTTTTAGACACCCACATGACTGCAGCAACAAACTATAGGGGTACAAAAATGAAACAGGTCAATGATGCCGTAAATTAGGCAGCTTCTTCCTGCACCTCCAAAACTTTTGTCTTGCACCCTCAAAATATTTTTCTCATTTTATCTCTTCTAGACCCTACATTCTTAAAGTTAAAATTGACTTTCGAATTGTGCAATTTAAAAGTCAGAAATAATTTTTTGATTATGCAATTTGGAAGCCAAATAACTTTTGGATTGTATAATTTAAAAACTATTGTTTTGAAGAAGAGAAATATTGAATTGTACAGTTTGAAAGTAATTTTAACTTGCAGATTATATAATCCAAAAGATAAAATGACTCCCTAATTATAGAATCTAAAATTTATTTTTTACTTGGGATTAGGGTGCAGGAAGAATTTTTGAATGCATAAGATTATACAGTTTTACTAAAATGAAAGGAGTTGTTGTTGTCTCCCTAGTTCCTTTCGAAAGCAGAGGAAGGATCCTTGGTTTCCACTCCCTTCCTTGTACCGTATGATGGATGTTTATGTCACAAACTCCTGTCTTACTCATCTTCTACTCTCTCTTTTTCATTCATAATGAACTTTCATTTTCTTTCTCCCCAAATCTTTCAAAAGAAACATCATGTTTTGTGCACATGCAACACTATGTCGAGCTATTATTTGTCCTAGTCTATGCGTCAGACAAGGCGCCACAGCTATCTGTTTTCATAATGTTTGTTTGGTTTGTGTTGGCAACAATTACCCATTTTGAAGGGAACAAAGACTACTCACTCTGTATTCTGTTCTTTTCATATCCTTCAATAACGCTTCTCACTATTTTGACTTTTCTTCTGCTCCTCATCCACCAATACTAAGTCTTCCCTATTCAAATTAATACCCACTACAATGCCCTAAGCTACATCCATCATGCTTCCTTTTAGTAGGACTTATAATAACTATACATTCTTACATTAATAACTTATCCTAAGTCTGTGTACTTTATAGCAATATAGCTACTATGCATTATGCATTTGCAATGTCTAATTCTATACAACGTCACATATCACACTATAAATGTTTAAATCTCATATTAGATAGAGACGAAAATAGTTGAAGAAAAATATCTATAAATGTTAAAAAGTGAACTTTAAATCTAATTCAACGTCACAAAATCAGCTTATAAAATGAGATTTGCACTCACTTATATACTATGAAATTGCTTTATTTCTAGTCGATGTGGGACTTCCAACAATAAAATCAATGTTTTAAGGTTTTATGTTAGAATTGGTGTAAACACTACAAAAAAATATTTCTTTAGTAACCAATTTTAATGACAAAAAATTGTTAGTCATTATAGTGAGCAATTTTGATACCAATTCACAAAGTAAAGAATTATTGGCTACTCAAATAATCACTATTATGAATAAAAAAATATAATTAGTTTTTAAAATTAGTTACCATGGTTTTGGCTACCAAAAAAAATTGATCACTAAAAATTAGCTATCTAGATTTTAGCTACCAAATTGACTTAGTTTATAAATTTATCTCTAATTAATTACTAACCAATTTAGTGACTATTTTAATAATTAATAATTTTTTTTATTTTTTAAATTGAGTACTATAGTGACTAAACTTTTGATCACTAAACTTTGTTAATGATGAAACATTTTCTTGTAGTAAAATCTTTTACCTATATTGTATTTATTTAGTGAATTCTTCTAAATGCCCCTAGATTATAAAATGATAGAATGACCTAAAGTAATGAGTGAAGATTTTAAGCAAATGAAAATGCAGACTTTATATTACAAAGTGCCGTCTACACATTTGACCACCTTTTCAATTTCTATTTATAGTATGGTGCAAGTTGAAATAAATAACAGCTAAGTACATAAGTTGAGAAGTTGAGCAGCACAAAATACATTAGGTAAAAAACAGAAGAATCTAACCACAATCAACAGGACTATGTTGTCTCATATCCTCAGTCCCATTTTAAAGCAGGAGTTGGTGTAGTCTTTTTGTCACTTGTTTTCTGTAACATCAATCTCTTCAAAGATCGCATATGAAACTGAATGTAAGAATGACCATAAAATAATTATCAAACTAAAGTATACGTTCAACAGATTATGTGGCTGACGAAGCAAGACAAACCATAAGATCATAAAAATAGAAAAAGTTGAGCAATTTAGTGCAAGAGTTTTAATTAAAAGTTACTCATATAATAACAATAGCTAACAGATCAGCTAATAAATTAGCTTTTGATTACTTTTGTAGCTGAAGTAATCAATGACATGATGAGGTAGTTGGTTATTCTAGAGATATCAATAAATCTGTTTTTTATACATATAATTGATTGTATCTTTAGGCAATAAATAACCAATTATTCTGTTCAGTAGCAGTAAGTTTATTACTCTACTCTTTCTTTTATTTAACTTTAATGTGATCAGAAATACTAGTATTATGCTATGTTATGGTATATGAATTGTGGTACATATATGAGTGAAGGATTGATAGAGAAGAATGGTAAGTGGTGTTAATATGGTGAAGTAGAAAAGAAGAAGTGACGTGATGCATGGAGAAGAAGAAATAAAATAGAGAGGCATAGAGACAAAGAGACACAACCATGGGTAGTTAAGTGCATTTATTATGGAAGTGGCTATACTCTTCTATTTTGGTCTTTTCATAATATGTTGGTGTTGGCTTCATTCAAGTGGACATATTGGTTCTTCTTTCTATTCAGCCTTTTCTACTTGAGAGTTTTTTATTTTTTATTTTTTTATCAATAATAACAAATATGAATTAAAAATGGAGTAATAGGATTGTTCTAACCCTTGTAAAAAAGAAAAAGAAAATAATGAGCAATCATCTTATGAACACCAACTCTACAAGACTAAGCTAAAACGTACGATTAGAGCTGTCAAAAAGGGTAATCCGGCCCGACCTGGCTCGACCCACTACGGGTTGATGATTTAGTGAGTCAATCCAACCTGGTTCACCTTTTAGCGAGCCAAAAGAATTCGAACTCGCCCCGTTTCACCACGGGTTGACAGGTTAAACAGATTGGCTCACGGGTTCACTCAATTAAAAACAAATACATTTTTTTATATCTTTTAATCAAAACTAAATTGTAATTCTAATTAAAATCTAAATAAACTTAAATACAATCCAAATACAAACCAAAATAAAAAAATACAAATTATTTATGTGTTGGATAAAAAAACAACCTAACAGACCCAAATGTAAAGCCCAACTTAATAAAAAATAAATAAAAAACACTTGTGTAATCCTTTTATCTGCGGGTTGGTGAGCCAACCCGGCTCACCACGAGTTCAACCTGATGAGCCAGGTTGAGCCGGGTTAAAAATCAACCCGTTTGAAATTTGTAAAAATATTTCAACCCAACCCGACCCGAACTCGTGGTGAGCCGGGTTGACTCGCGGGTTCCAATCCATTTTGACAACTCCACGTACGATGATAATAGAAAATACCCTTATCACATCCTACTTGAGAGTATCTGATAATTGCTATAATTCTTGTTTTGTATCATTTTTTTTTTCTTCCAATTGAGTCTCTCCCTGTTTAAAAGTGTTGTTTCCGGTGATTGTATATCGTATTGGAGAGAATTATAAAAAACTTGAAAAATATGTATATCGTATCCGATTTGCTTTCTTATCTTATTAGAATCATACAATCATATTAAAGGAATTAATTGTTTGCTTGATTTAAAATGATTTAGCTTTCTGGTTAAAGTTAAGAATATGAAAATCTAATAGATATTGATAGTTGTTTGAGGTTAGAACTTGTATATATTTTTTTATTATTACGAAGTTAAATTGGTCTATATGAATGACTTGTTTTAGAATATTAATATTCAGATTTTGAAGTATAAGTTATTTTTTAGTTACGAAATTGGTAAAATTAAGAATGAGTTAATAGAATCTGTTTGTTTTAAACGTGAGTCTTGAATAAACAATGAAGTCTAGAAACAATTTTTTTTTTTATT
>Ga0099823_1005182_pt1 | contig 12933 bp, 5 predicted proteins | sample CowpearedBW_FD_76831 | JGI IMG/M metagenome (GOLD analysis project Ga0099823, IMG submission 76831) | Root nodule microbial communities of legume samples collected from California, USA - Cow pea red BW | ecosystem: Host-associated > Plants > Roots > Nodule | place: USA: California | collected... | reverse complement strand
TATATATATATATATATATATATATATATATATATATATATAAATTAAATGTGTTAAGGTCATTATACTATTAGCCAAAGTATTAAAGTGATCTAATTAATTAAATAATTAAATCTATGGTTAAGAGCATATACATGTCATGATATATTAAATGTGTAGATGTCAACAATATTCTAATTTCTAATTTGATGAAGGGCCAAATTATAAATATTGAAATTAAGTAAATGAAAGAAGTTACATAAAGTGTTATGGTCTCCATCTGTAAGCACGTGAGGTGTTATTCCTGTTCCTTTCTCTTGATTCTCTCTTCTGATGGGGAGGATTAATTGTTTTCATAAACCATTAGGTATCTACAATTGAAAGCCCATCAGAAGAGAGAATCAAGAGAAAACCTTAGGTATCTACAATTGAAAGATCAAGTGCCAACATTTTTCTATCTACTGTTCCCAATAGCCGGGTACAATTTTGCATTAATTCTTTGGAGTATTAAGATCTTATCTTTAGAATTCATTCCATTTGTTTTCATAAACCAACATTTCTTAGGTCCAATTGGGTTGGTATTGTGCTCTAATAAAGCAAAAATGGTGTAAGTAGAATCATAACATTGGATTGATGTTGATGTCATTATATGACATTTTTGGACACAATCCCTTTTAACTAAACTACAATTTTCAAGCTTCACCTCCCATCTGACAATAATATTGCTGTCTTGTAATGGTATTCTTCACTCCAAAACCAAATTATTCTCAAATAAAATAAGAAAGAAAAAGTCTTAATCCACGACTATCTTCTTTCAGAACAACCTACTAATGCTCTCATATATATCCTTTGCTTCATCAAAGATTATTATTTTCAATGTGGTCAATGGTGGGTATTTGTGTGTTTGAGAGAAGGTAGATTTGTGGATGGATGGATGAATTGTCACAAACAAACATTTTTCCTATCTAGACAAATATTTTAGTTTTTCTACCACTTATGTAGAATAAAATATCTTTATATCATAAACTAAATATATGTAACATGGATAATCCAGGCTTTTCTCAGCGTAAAATATTTTTGTTCAATATTTTCTTGTTTTTGAAAAAAAAAAAATTTCTTTCTGCAACTTTAATTAAGATCGTCTTAAGATGGCTGTAATAGTCTGTTAACATTTTCTCTACACATAATTGATCTGATCTCGGATCTAGAATTTGATTTTTATAGATCACACATTTATTTTAACAGTTTTTCATAACTTTCCAAAATAAGCTATGGTGACAAATTCAAAATTCTTTTTTATTTGGTTTATTTTTTCGTTGCGACAACAATCATTTGATACCACTTTTCATTGTATCTTTGTTAAAAAAAATTCTAATGATGACTTTATTATCCTATTATTGTATGTTGATGACATGCTTATTATTGGAAAAGATGTTTCTAAAATTAACACGTTGAAGAAGTAATTGGGCGAGTCATTTGTCATGAAAGACATTGGAACTGCCAAACATATTCTTAGTATAAGAATCATTCGTGATAGAAAAGAAAATAAGCTTTAATTGTCACAAAAACACTATATTAAAAGGGCGCCACATAGATTCAAGATGGAAAATGTTAGGATCGTAAGCAATCCTCTTTATATTTGTTTTAAATTGGGTGTTAAATAGAGTGCTTCAAATGAAGTGGAGAAAACATATATCTACATTAGGAAGTTTGATGTATGCAATGGTGTCTACTAGACCATATACATATATAACACATTTTGTTGGTACAATTATTCGGTTTTTGTCTACCCAAATAGAGAACATCAAAATATTGTGAAAGAGATTTTGAAATATCTATATGTAAATGTTGATATAAAGCTTTCTTTTAGAGGTGAAAAGCCTAATTTGATGGACTAATCAGATTCAAATATGACTGGAAACATTGAAAACGTAATGCTTTGAATGTTAAATTGTAAAATTTAAATAGAATTTGTAGTAATAATAACCGTGTTTATATGATGATTAAAGCATTACCAACGAAGACACACTTCGACTGAAAACTTCAATGACACGTCAGACTTGGACATTCATACCACATGCCATCACTAGCCCAACGTGGAAGGACACCGAAAACCTCTTTTATAAAAGGGTGGCGAAGGAATGCCCATGTGTAAAATATATTGTAGTCTCATACTAAATTTCTTGCAATAAGAGAGATGCTGCGATACAAGTGTGTTCCAGATTGGAATTCCGAACTCTAATGGCAAGTCGCAACCTATTGGTACTATAATGCTGTCATGATCAAATTCTGAGTATAGGGACAAAACACAAAAAATTCATCCGTTTCATATTCCTAGTATATGGATGAAAGAAGTGATGCACTTACAAAAACCCTCTTCTATACTAATATCAATGTCACTGTTCCTCAGTAGTAGCAATTCTGTTTTGTGGCTGAGAACCTGAATCTTAGCTACACTTACAGCACTGTTTATGATATCAATGTGAATACAATAAAGCAAAACAATATTCTTATTCAGTACTTTTCTTTCACTTTCCCTCTCTTTCAATCATTCAATCTTTTCACTCTTTTTTACTGCATAATTTTGACAACTATACTACTGAAGTTGGTTATCCTCTACCGTGTAAAAGTAAAGTTAATTTAAAACAAAGTGTTTGTCTAATACGAGTGATTTGCTGTTGTTATCACGTGTGAATTGATTTGAGACGATTTGAGATTCTGCATGATTTATATTTTGAAAGATGCACTCACCCAAAGGTGTAACATTGAAAAGTTGGAAAAGGTTTTGTCTTTATTATCACTATCCATGAAAAAGGCCAACATTTTTTGAAAAAAAAAAAATGTATGGTATTTTCACCAAAACGAAATAAGTGAAAGAAACAAAACGCGTGGTGGCAAGTATTTTCCATCATTTCATGGTGTCAAGTTAGAACAGAAATTGGGCATTGATGCTTAAAGAAAAAAAAGGAGAGACAAAACCGAAAAAGAACAAACGAAAAAAGACACTGTAAAAATTACTGTATGTCCAAAAAATTTACATCTCCTGTATAGATTGCAATACAACATATGAGAAAACAAAGTACTGACTCAAGAACAAGCTAAGTACTAAGCATTGGCTTCATTTTCAAGAGACAAAAACATTCCTTCCCTAGCTTTCCACAAGAACCCCATCATATATATATATATATATATATATAGTTGACACAAGGCATGGAAAAACCAACATCAAACCTGAATTTCAATGTGTTCATTTTGCAACCTTGACTCACTCAAGAAACATAACACGGTGACTGACTCAACGGTTGTGGAGAGGATCTGATGCATTGGGAACCTTTCTCTTCTGTGGGAAGAAAACGCCAAAGGGGTAACGTGGATGGTGGTGTTGGTGCAGGTTGTGTTGCTTCTGAGGCATGGCGTGAGGGTGGTGGAGGTGGAGGTGGTGGTGATCAAGGAGAAGTGAAGGGTGGTGGTTTTGAGCTGAGATTTGGTGGAGTGTGAGGAGGAGGAAAAGCATGAAGCTCTTGAACCCCCCGAGAAGAGAAGAATGGTGAAAGAGCATGGTTTGGTTTGGGTTGGTTTGGTGAAAGATGCATAGATGATTACATATATTGGGTGGAGCTGAAAAAAGGTTGGAGGAATCGAAGGAAGGGAAAGGGCACTTGATAATGATGATGATGAATGGTCTGAGATGAGAGAAAAAGGTAATAGGCTTTGTTTGAAGGGAAAAAGGTGGTGCAGTGTTTTCAGGAGGGACATTATTTTCTTCACAACAGTTAATTCTTATTATAATAATTTTTCTTTGTTTATTAATAAACGTGGTAGAATGAGGTTGAGTTGATAATGACATGTAGAACGGAGTCATTCGTTGCCAGAAGGAAAAACACAGCAAGACAACAAAGTAACATGATTTTTTTCAAGAAAAGGTGTTTTATTACCGATGATATGATACAGCGATGAAATCTGTAAGTGTAAATTATTGTTGAAGTTTGTTAGATTAAAAATAGATTACTGCATAGGTTTTGATAACGGTGAGGGCACATGTTACGAGAGGAGTTTTGTGAGTCATTACTCACTTTTGCTTTAAGATATTCTGTGTGTTTCACGAGAAGTCTTTTTCTCCAGCGTTTCTGATTTTCTTTCTGGCTTTGAGTCCCCAAAAACAAGGGTCTTGAGATTTTGGCTCTTGTGCTTTTCTTTACTTCCTTGTCGGATATCTAAATCACCCATTTCTGCTATGGCCAGGACCCAGCAATCCACTCTTTCCTACTTCTTCTCTTCAACTTTCGGGTCCCTTTCGCCACACCTTTTTCATCTTCCAAAAAAACCCAATGCCATAAAACTAGTATCAATTTCGATTTATTTTTCTTGCTTCTTTCTTTTTTGTGCTATACTATAATACTATATGGGACCAAGATAATCCCGATCTACAATCTAAGGTCATAGTCTAAGGTCATAGTATTTAGGAATAAGCATAAGTCTAAGTTTTATATCGGTTAAAAATGAGAAAATAAAGTATTATATAAGAATAAAGATCCATAAACTCATGGTCTTAAAATTTTGGATCGAGAGTGATATTTTGATGTGATTGGACTCAGATCTAATTGATGTTTGTTTTCTTCGATAAATTTTCCTCCTTAAAAAACCTAATAATAGTACACTTACAAATAATAATATATCAATCTTATATTATAATAATAAATTTATTTTTAGTATCCATACATTTTTTAAATTAAAACACATTCTTAAAATAGAGATATCACAAAATCAGACCATTCAAAAATAATAGTCCGAGAAATAAGATCTATAAAAGAGTCCATAATCATGTGACTCTTTTGACATATAAATATCTAGTATCTAAGATCATTTACAAACTTTAATATCGAGATCACATATAGAATCTCGTAGCATAAAAAACAGTAGTATATGTAAAGTATATTCAGATATACTGATTTTAGTATCGTAAAATATATTAAAAAAATATAATATACTAAAATTAGTATATCTTAAAAACATATTATAATAATAGTGTTTCAGGGGTAGAGAAAATATATTCCAATAAAGAAGATGATACTCTTATTCTCTCTCTTTTTTTCTTATATTTAATTTATAATTTTATATATTATAATTTAGGTTAAATAGTTTTTTCCAAACTATTCACTTTAATTGTATTTCATATATTTTTTTAAAATAATATGTATCAATTTCATTATTCGATTTTATAAAACAATATCAAATGTTTTCAAAATATATTTAACTTTTCTTATTTTCTTATAATTTTTTATTTATTTTTATTTGTATCATGTTAATATAATATTTTATACACAAAAGGAATGTCAAAGAAATTTTTCTCTTCCATACTAGTAAAGAATTCTCCAAAGTTAGAAGCTTAAGTTAAAACATTGAATAATTTGTCTGATTTTCTTGTACCATGTTATTTTTTAACTTAGTGTTTGATCTCTTTTATATGAATAATACAAACTGATTATTGTCTAAATTTATTATATTTATTATCAAAGATAAATATTATGATTTGTACATTTTCATAATAAAGTGAATGTTTTAGTAACATTATCAGTTCAACTCGATTTATTAGATGAAATGAACCTTGACCAACTCGAATTTTTCGAGTTATAACACTACAATACATTTTTAAGATTAATTTTCTCACCAAATGATCATTGCTACCTTACAAAAGATCGGTGATTTAGCAAGATTTGGTAATTGTCTTATTTATAATTCTTTAAGAACAGTAATATATTTATAAAGTTTATAAAGTATAATGTATAATTAAATAATATAACTTTTGAAGGACTAACAGTACAACTTTATTTAACGTAAAAGCTACACTATGTGGCATATGGGAAAGGGGTTCTGTTCTGGTCTTTGAAGATGGGTTCAAAAACCAACATAATCCTTTTTATATTCAAAACTACTTTCTCCATCTCATGCTTTTGGTCTATCCATCTAGTGATTATGTCCTTTTTTGTTAGACAAAAAGAAAAAGAAAGAAAATATATGGGTAAGAAAAAAATAGAAAAAATGAAAACAAATTTTGAGTGTAAAAAATATAGAAGTCAAGTGAGAATTAGTTGTTGAGTTTTCTTAATTTAGAAAATAAATATGTATTATACTTTTTGCTTTTTTATCTTTGATATTTAGGATTATACTTTTTATTTACTATTATGGAAGGGGGTTTCCATAAGGGTATTTAAATACTGAAAATTTTAATTTAAATTGATTAACTAATGTTACAGTTATTATAATTAAATTTGTTTAATATTCTTCATTTCATAACATAAAAGAACTTTAAATTACTCTTGAATATGAGAGATAATTTTTAACTATAAGAACAAGTAAATAAATTCTAAATTCGATATTATGGTTAGATGGAGAAAGGTTCACAAAATCATAAAATTGTAAGAAAAATAACATCTTTTACTTCTTACAATAAAAATGACATAAATTATTAAAATAAAATTATTCTCTTGGACAATACTTGACTATATCATTGTGGTTTTTTGAATTTTGTAAAAGGAGAATAAACTAGGTGAATCAATGCTAGTTTGAAACTCAATTTTATATCCAATTGGATTTGAGTGACAAATGAACATGCAAGTAACTAAATAGAAGTTAGGTGAAGAGATAAGATGTAAGTTATAATTATTTTAAGTGAAAAGTGCATAAAAAATATATTCTTAATTTCATTGGATTTTGAATTTTTTTTTAATTAAAATCATATTCACTTAATTTAATGGAGTTTTATTTTAATTGAACTCATCTAACCAATTTAATAAGGTGAAACTTATCATGTTTAAATTTTATTTAATTAAAAACCATAATTATTGGTGTCTAAAGAATGTAAATTTTAATTGCACTAATTTTTAATTAGGTTGTGTTGTTACTATACACGTAATTGGATAGATTTTTAATTATATTAAATTTTATTAAATTGGATGGAAAAATTTAATTGCTAATGAATTTTTAATTAGATGATATTGAGCTAATTTGAATTTTTAATTATATTAAATTTTAATTAAATTTAAAATTTATTTAAATTGAGTTCATTCACTTCTAATTATATTAAATTTTAAAATTCTGTTGACTATCTAATAAATCACACAGTGCATGTGTGTGCCTTTTTTTATAAATATTTATTAAACTATAAAATGTCTTTTCCTAAAAACATCATTTATTAAAAACCAAGGAACTATAAGTATATTTAATAGAAAATATTAATGGTATTTTGTTAAAATGAAATTTATTCCAAAATTAAAAAGAATATAAATACTGTTTTTTACTATCTAATTCCCTTATCATTTGTTTAAAAGTTATTAGAATAATGACCAATGAATTTTGCCGTCTCATCCTTTGAATACAAAATAAGTTTCCATTGCATGGCAAACGCAATTACTGGAATGTTGCAGAGTGTTTTGAAAGTAAAGATTTGTTTAGAGTGAAAATAAATAATGAATAATGTGATGTATGGTTAAAGTTGTGAAGGTTTTGAGTGGTCTTGTCATGCGCGAGAGACCAATGAAGAAAGAGGGTTCAGCAAAATGCCTGAATAAGTGGCTTGATTCTGGATTTTAAAACCCAAAGGGTATTCTTGTGTTAGACCAGACACTTTGATTTTCTCGTGTGATTCCGTGACAGAACCTGTTTTACCACTCTCTTTTGCTTCTCTGTCTCCCTCTATTCTGTCTTAATCGCAGGTTTTGGATATATTCTCATCCTATGTCTACCCTATTACCATTTTTTTATTCTACACTGTTGGCTGGACCCACCACTTAACAAAATTTGTATGTCAATTACTTCTAATTGTAGCATTTTTTAGTATTCTTTTGTTGTGATCAATTCTGTGACATATGTTGTTTTTTTTTTATGGTCGGCATCATCAACTCAAAAGTGCTGAAAGAACAAAAACAACACCATTGTTGTCACCGTGGATACAAAATACTATGCATAGGTTGTTATTCACTCTTCTTATTCCTCAATCACTACAAAACACTTCAAGCATTGGTGGAAAATAGTACCCGAAAAACGAATTTCAATGAAAAAAATAGAGATCCAAATTCAACCCCTAAAAATTGTTCAATTCCAACACTAAACAATTCATATCTCTAAATTCTTAAAATAGTAAAAATAATAATGCCTAGAATTTGGCTTCTACCAGCCAAATACACCTAGTGCATAAAGAAACGAGGTCTACTTTCGTCTCAGTGAGTTGCATTCACTTCATGTACTTGAATATATTCTAATGTGAGAATTAAATCGCATAAATGACTCATTTCAACAATATGATAGTATAAAAGTTATTGAGTTTCACTCTAATTTTTAAATAAATAAATGATTTAGCATGAAAAATGATAAATTTAGTCAAAAAAATTTGATACCTAGGAGCAACATTTTTTTTAAATTACAGATATATAATATATATAAAAAAAAGAACAAAAAAAAAGTACTAATACAATTACAATGGTGAAAAACATATTTAATTTATAATTTTATTAATATAAAGTAATTACTCAAAAATATATTAATGAGGTACAAAAAGAAATATTATGAAAAACTTGACTAGAGGCCATTTTTGAAATACAAATATTTTTCAAGAATATTGTGGAATATAATGCTTGATGAATAACACATTTTGTTTGTCTACTATAATAATTAACCTAAGAAGTCAAAGTAATCAGAACATGTTGTCCAACAAAATATTTAGTCTAGATCATTGGAGTGAGTTGCATTTTCCTCTTTCATTTTTTCAATTTCTTTAGTTTTAGTACCCACAAATGTCTGAATCAAACTCTAAACATTTTTATATCTCCTTTTCTTTGATTCATTCCGTTTCAAAAGCAACCCTGTAAATGGTTACATTTTTTATATTTCTGGATAACGATATCAGAATTTAATGATTTGTCAAGGCTGGTAAACAAATTAAATGAAATATATCTTAATTGATTCTTCAAACATCCCCTTTTTTTTTTAAATATCCATGTTATCACAATCACTTACATGATATGATACAAGAGTTCAGCAGTAAGTTTTATCATGAACGATAAACTAAAGGGGTGTTTAATCAGCAGACTCATTGAACATAAAACATTTGTTATAATAGAATATTTTCTGTTATGGCAATCGAGCAATTGGTGCCACCATGGCCACCCTTGTCTACAACACAACAACCTCCAAAAAGAGGGAGCCTCGATTTCACTAACCATGCTTCTACAGAAAGAAATTAACATAGACTAAAAGAGAAAAGGTTAAGCACAAACACCAGTTATATTCTATCACAAATATTTGATTCAGACAATCAGAGAAAATGGCTCATGAAGTGCGGATGAAAATTTGATTTCTTAACATCATGGATTGCATGATAATCGAACTACAATGAAAACGTATAGAAGTTTCCTATACATAGAATCTGCAAATCATTCAATGACCTCTTACAAAGAATTTTAATTGGCAAAAATAGAACCTAATTCTGAACTAATGGGGTTATCACATTTCGTACAAGCTCGATCGGAGTCAGTGAGACCAGCATAGATACATTGTCACTGCATTTAAGAAAAGCACCTTCCTAAGCATATCAGCAAATGCAACAGAAAGGGTACCTTCCTGCCAAAAGTTGAAAAGAAAGTCGGAGCAAGAATAGCCAAGTTTCATCAACGCCTAAGAATCTGATCCTGAAAATTCAAAAAAAGAAAGGGGTATCTCGGGAGGAGATGGTGTTCTTGCCACACATTTAAACTGTACAAAAACACCCAATGAAACGGGAATCAGCTTAATTATCCAACATGACATGTAGATTGAAATTGACATTTCAAGTAAAATATAGCTACTGAGAAAATATTACATCTTAAATAAATGGCAGGAAAAATAGGGTAAAATATTACCTTATGCTGTTGGTATTTCTCTCTCACAGCTTGCAAAGAAGGCCCCTTCCTACTAAGGTATAAATCATGTACGTTTAGCACACATTCCTTGAAGTCAGCAGGTTTATATCTAGTGAGCTGATGGAGTGCCGAATTCTGTTAAGAAAAAAACAATTCAGTAACATCCTCCACAATTAACACTGGATTTGAATACGAATTTAAAAAGGATTACCCAAGGATGTTTCTTTGGGCTTAACATAAATCTTGCTAAGAATACAACAGATGCTGCCACCAAAGATGGCACAAACTTTACACAATTATAATCCAATAAACTGAGCTCAGCAAGGTAGCAGCTAAGGAAATCAAACTGGAGATCAGAAGTCTGCACAATGGAACAAGCTTATTAGCCAAATGATGAAAGCAATGTTATTAGAGCAAAACTAGTCATAGAGTTAATCAAGGTACTAGGTCAATGCTGATCTGGAAAGGCATGGATTGAACTGCATAAAAATAAATATTAAATTTAAAAAAGTTATATTTATGTTAAAGATATACATTATATAATGTTAAGAACTCATTTTCCGAGAGTTGTATTAGTTGAAAAAACTTTTGAACTTCTAATATGGGAAAACAATTGCTATGAACAGTGTTCATTTTAATGTGCTCATTTATGCAAGCCTAAGTTATTAGGTTGTTTAGTACAGCAAAAATGGAACTCAAGAGCCAAGACAACACAGGTGCCTGGCAAGAGATGTTCCACAATTTAATCAATGCAGAAAAGGTTGTAAAATATAAGCAGACCAGCCAAGTGAAATAATCAATTGTACCGGTTTAAGACAGGTCAGTTCGGTTTTAATAACACTAAATGAAAGTCCACATTTTTCACTTAAAAAATTAGAATGTGTCAGTGTCAATGTTATGTTATCAATCGCACATTGCAGCAAATGGTTGATAGAAAATATTTGCAATATTATACAGGAGAGTGTATCACTGGCATATCTGAGAAATCACGTATAGCAGTTTAAAAGCAAGTTACCAAATAGAGATCAAAAGCATGAATTGTAAAGCTAATGCTTGAATCATAAATAATAATTCGTGTTAAATCACAAAATTCCAAAAAGTAATGAAAAATAAAATAACAAAATAATTAAGATATGTTCACAACACAAGTGTTCTTTCAAATCTTTTCCATTTTACAATTGAAGTTTAATATAACTTTCCATGAGAATTGATGAAACAAATGCAAGAGTCAATAAATTTTCAAATTGTTAACAAATCAATTAATTCACATATTGCCAGATACAGAGTCATTTGATATTCTTCTTATATGAATCCTAATAGGTGTATGCAAATAAGCTGTAAAAAAATTAAGATGTATGTAAATAAAAAGAACTTGTTCTACAATCACAACAAGCATTGCGACTGCAATACCGGACAGAGTCATAATCACAAATCTAAAATATTACCAAAACAAATAGCACTTATGGCCTACTGTAACAGCTATCTAACACGACCAAAGGTAACTATGTACATTAGAGATAAAATCTAAGGATACAATTTCAAAATCAAACTGATCTGAGTAACTGAGTCTTTTCTTGGCAATTCACCAAATAGAGTTAATTGATTCTTATAAAACTACTTTCAAGTTTATGAATAAGCTTTAACAAATGGGTCAAAACAAGAGTTAACTTACATCAATGCCCTCTTGACCAACTCTGCAGAACCTCCTGCAACCACAACAAAGCATAAGGTGTGAATCAAAACGCCAAGCTAAAACAAGATAAACCAATGCAACACAATATCACATAACTAGCAAAGAAAAACACCTCAAGAATGTCTTCACCGTAGGACCACCCAATTCAAACCTCAAAGCCTTCAATATATCGGCTTCCATATTCACAACCTTCACAAAAAAAGAAATGCGAAAATCAGTGCTATCCAAAGCAAAAGCATGCAGTAATACCAGCAACAAACGAAACACAATAACCACCTCTTCCTTAGAGTATGTATTATCCGTAATGTAACAGAAGTCCTCCACCTCAGGTGGTTTAATCTCTTCATATTTCCTATTTTCAAAAACAATAAAAAAACAAAAATTAACAAACAAATAACACAAAACAGTGAAAAAAGTCCATGTATTAGAAAGGGAAAAAGAAAAAACTCACGATGCGATAAGCATTGCAGCAACCCCGAGTAACTGCAATCTATGTCTGGACAATACATTCAAGGATAAAAACCTATCTATGTAAGCCACACAAAAATATAACGTGTCTGAAACCAGTTTATACTCTTCTGCAACCTCAACCAACCAATCCACAAGAACCGCGCGCATGTTAGCATTAACGTCCTTCTGAACTTTCTGAACATAATCTGGTAAGGGTCTCTTACTAGGAAGAACCTGAGCCAGAGTCACACCAAAATAAATAAATAAAACCCTCACATCATTCCCAATGCGACACAGTTTTAACCACCAGAAAAGGGCAAGAAAAAAAAAACATAAAACCCTAGTACCTCCATTCCGCAAAGGTACTCGTATATATCTGAAACATACGGCCCACCCAGTTGCGGGTCGCTCCTCCCGTCGACTTTCTCCGGCGTGTCAACCGTCGGCACTGGTTTCTGAAGTTTGATTTTTTTCCGTTTTTGAGTCTCTGAAACGGCAACTGCAGCGGTGGCGGCGTCTGAGACATTAGTGAGGTCTCCCAAAACGACGCGCTTCTTCTTAGCATTTCCCTGCATTTCGCATATAGCAGCTGCGGCTCTCTTCTTGGCCTCGCGCTGGGGGCGCGTGGAGTTGGTGTTGTTCTCTGAGGCTGTCGCCATTGGAGATTAGAATGTGAAGAGAACAGAGAAGAAGAAGAATGAAGAGGGCTTTTTAAGAAGTGAAATTAACAGTGTTGTTGGAATTGGCGTTGGGTTAGTTTGAAAATTTTGCGGTAGGTTTTGTTCCCGCTGTGCATTTTGGGATTTTTTTCAGAAACCGTGCGCAATTGCTACATTTCGCACTCTCTCATTGCCCAATTCTGCTTCTTGGATTCTCTTTCTTTCTTCATTCTCCTTTTAAATTATTAATTATTTTTTT
>Ga0099823_1005179_pt1 | contig 12940 bp, 3 predicted proteins | sample CowpearedBW_FD_76831 | JGI IMG/M metagenome (GOLD analysis project Ga0099823, IMG submission 76831) | Root nodule microbial communities of legume samples collected from California, USA - Cow pea red BW | ecosystem: Host-associated > Plants > Roots > Nodule | place: USA: California | collected... | reverse complement strand
GACGTTTGTGGTTATTCTGGTCTAGGAGGGTATTTTTAGGATAATTGGTGGTTGCTCTCTTGGTAAATTGGAGTATAGAGATATCATTGCGATAACGATAATTTCCCTCTAGCTATGCAAGCGAACTCGAGAAGAGTATAAATTGGTTGAGATAGTGGTAATCGGAAGCTTGGGGAGTATGTTAGGTCACGGGATACTCTAGTACTGTTAGGGTCTTAATATCTTGCGTGTCAGTATGGAATTGGGGAACATAAGGATGATACCTAATGATGGGTGAGTTCCTTGGCTTGAAATTATTTTAAAGAGAGTTGTAGTAGAGCGGGAGAGTGGTATAGTTTCGTCTAAGTGAATAATACCATGCACTGAATTAGGAGTATAATGGATTAAGGATGGGTGTGAGGGCAAGATGCGAAGGGAAATTGACCAAAACCAGTACTGCATGAGTACTGATACGGCGAAGGGGGGTGCTATATTAAAATATCTGCTGAGCACAATTATGCTATATCATGTGGTGTGATATCGCTTCACTTATTATGGTGGGTGGTTTATAGCCACCATAATAAGTCTTCATAAAATCCATTTTTTGCCTCAACGCGAAATTCCCTAATCCTCAACGAGACGAGGAAGCTGAGCAGCCCATGCCTCAAGCCCCTCTCAAACTTCCTGTAACGCCACTCTTCAGTGATATTCTATGAGTAGAATCTTGCCAAGTACTCAAATATGTCCACATAGGCCTGCACTGACATATTCCTCTGCTGCAGCGTGAGGAATTCAGCTTCCCTCTAATGTTTAGTAGTGTCGGGGAAGTATTTTTCCAGGAATCTCGTCCTGAAATTTGTCCAATTCACCTCTTCTTCTCGGGTCTGCATCTGGTGTTGCATTCCCACCCACTAATATTGTTTATCACCAACTAGAAGAAAGGTGGTGTAGGTGAGTTGTTGTGCCTACGTACAAGCAATAACTCAGAAAATTTTCTTGTACTCCCTGAGCCAAGCATCAACGTCATCAAGAATGCCTTGACTTTTAACTTGGTCAGCTTATGCCTCATAAAATCCTCCATAGTAACCACTGGCGGTGGTGGCATCACGGTCAGCGGTTGTGCTTGAATTGGTTGCATCACATCCACTAGACGATGGATTGCTTGAGCAATTTCATCAGCCGAGTTATTGTTCCTAATTCTTCTGCGTGCCATTTCTTGGAATTCCTACATATTTTGCTAACACAGTCAAATAGACCTTAAGTCATAAGAAAGCACAAAAGGCATTAACAATCAGCACAACATGGGCGACTCAATTCAAATAGACTCAGCAATTTCAATTGACATACAAAGTTTCACCATCGAAACGCGACAAGCATACTCCCCAAGGCCCAAAAATATTTTGAAAACCAAATGCTCAAATACCAAATGTAACATCTTGGTCGGATATTACTTAATAAAAGAAAATTAAAATCGAAATTTAATTCAAACATATGATATTATTATTCCCAAAACATGGGAAAATAAAAAAAGATCAATAAATGCGTCAACAACCAAAATCCATAATTCACCATTAACTATTACAATTCCAAATCCCAAAATCAACTTAAAAGGAAATACAAAGTTTATTTCAAAACAAATTTTCTTTATTAAAGTCCCAAGTTAGCCCTCACTTTGGCTCTATGCATTGCCAAAATTACCTGAAACACCATATTCTCCCGTGTGACAAGTCACACGATCATCGTCAATCATAAATAGAAAGGGTGAGCTTGAAAGAAATAAGCATGCATAAATATTAATATAATTGCACCCAAATAGAATTAACATAACCAATTTCCTTTTCTTAAAGACCTTTTTATCATGAGGTACTTAGGTAACGGAAGTCTCATAACCTATATGAGATTACCACCTCGAATCATATCGTGCACATACACGACCATGGCCATAAGGATATCTTATGCTTCCACGAACTTGCCCGCTCGTGGTCTAACTCTACGAACCTCCTCGCTCGTAGTCCAACACGTATGAAATATTATGATGGCCCAAATGTGATTTAATAAAACACAAGGACCTATTGGTTATTATGAAAAGTTATAATAAATGAAATAAAGGTAAAATAAATTCTAGCCTAACTTATAAAAGAGGATTAGGGTTTTGTCCCTAGTCATAAGGTTCTTTCGCAGTAAGCCATCAAGAAAAATAGTGTGAGAGAAGAAAGAAAGACAAAGAGATAGATTAAAAGAAGGAGGTTGAAGAACAAAGATTGAAGAATGCATTCACATTAGATTTCCCATGGATCAAGGTTATTATCATATTATGACTTATATGTGTTAATGTGTGTAAATCATGAATCTTAAGATTCTAAAGTAGTTTTTTTAAATAAGTTATGATCGAATGAAAAACTACAAATTAATTTACAAAAATTAACAAATCGAACATTTTTACCTCGTATATTCTTTTATATGTTATATAAATAAGTGAAAAATTGTATAGTTTAAATTTTATTTCTCGTATATTAAGTTAGGTTAGTTAATTGTTTAATTTAAATAACATTTTTTTTATTTTATAAATCATTAATAATAATAATAATAATAATAATTTTTTTTTGTTGAAACACGTAACTAAAAACAACATTCAATACTAATTTATATTAATTTTATAAATTGTATTATTAATATTAAAATAAAATGTTAACTATTAATACAAATCATTTATTCACAATTTATTATGTACATGCAGCGATCGAGACCTACTCGACCCAGCCTATGTGCCCAACTTTGAGGAGGTGGTAGAGATCATCTCAGACATGCCTACGCGTCCAACCCACAGGAGGTGGTAGAGACCATCTCGGCCATGCTTACGCCCAATCCTCAAGAGGTGGTAGAGACCATCTCGGCCATGCTTAAGTGGCCATGCCTATGCGCTTAACCACAAGGGGCGTAGAGATTGTCTCGGCCCAACCCACAAAGGGCGTAGAGACTATCTCAGCCCAACCCAGTAAGGATGGTAGAGACTATCTTGATCCAACCCACATGAAATTGTGAAGATCGTCGCAACTAAGTTCACTTTGGCAAAGGTAGAAGTCATCTTGACAATGTTCATCTAAAGTACCACAATACAAGATCCAACAAGACAAGAGTACGAATCATAGAACAATTAAGGACATATAAACTAATTAAGGAAACCCTAAGACGGAACAACCTCGTAAACCTTGAGCCCAACACACAAGATCTATCCATGTAATATAAACAAATCACAAATTACGATTATGATTCACTAATTACTATATAAAATACATATTTAAAGAGAGAATAAAAGTGATCTATATAAAATATATGATGTGATAAAAAGAAAAAAATAAGTATTTAATATATATATATATATATATAAAATATGGATATTTATCCTTGATATGTTTCAATCTGTGTCGAAAAATAAAATTTTACAAATTCAAGGTGAATGCACCTCTGCCCAAAAAAATGGCATAGCATTTGGTCAACATAATTCCATAGGCTAGCTAGCTATAAAGTGCTGCAAAACAAACAAAAGGACTATTTTTTTACCAAAAAGAAAGGCTGTGGAGCATGTAATGTAACTGAGGTGACACTTAAGCTCCTTGGAATGGGAGAAAATGGAAATTTCTAAATATATTTTGATATCTAATAAATATCACTTATTTTATATTTTTTTTCCTTTTTGGATATAAATATAAATTTTCACTTTTTAATAATTTTATATTTTTAAGGCTGTGTTTGCTTTCATAATGTCCTGTTCATACAGATAAGGACAAGGCATATATATTTTTACTGAAATTTTGATTTGTTTTCTAATTTTATCTTTTAAATAAATATTTTTTAAATTAAAATAATTATTTTATTAAAATATTTTAAGTTATTTTTTTAAAAAAATTTAACTGTTAGATTTGATTTTTTTTTAACTTAACCATTATATTACAAAGTAAATAATATAATAATAATAATTTTATTATCATATGTACTAGTATTTTCTTAATTTAAAGTTCAAACTTTTCTTCCACTATTCTCAATAATATATACTTTTAGTTTACTTAAATGAAATAAAAATAAAAACTTCTAAAACTAAAAAGATCATTTTTTTTATTTTATTTCCCTTATATTTGATAACACATTTTTTTTAATTTTACTAAAATGAAAATATAAAAAGAACGTACTTCAATAATTAAAAATTCATTAATTTTGTTAAATTATAAATTCAGTCTTTTGCTTTTTCATTCTTCTTTTTCCCCTTTTGTAAACATAGGTTAGTCAGTCTATGAATAAGAAGGCATCGAATTGATTAATGAAAAGTGGATGCTCAAAGTAGCCACAATAGGTCCTACACAGCATCTTTTATATCAATAAAATTTATTTATTACTATAGTTTAGCTAGTAAGTTTTATCGTGATTTTTTTTCATGATATTTTAAAATAAAATATCGTTAACAGAGTAATAATTACTTTTTTAATAATCTCATTTAAAAATTATTTTTAGAAAAATAATAGCATAAATAATACCTTCACAAAAATATTAACTTAGCTTTCAAGATACCTGTCCCGATATTTAGTATGTTAAGATAAGATATTAGCCATTTTAAAATTCGAAATTCTATTTCGTTCTTAAAAAAGTATTAGAGAATTGAAAGAAATTTTAAGTTCTTAAAAAAGTATTAGAGAATTGAAAGAAATTTTAAGTGTACCAAGTCTCCAGTTAAGAGTTTAAGAAATTTTCGTCCAGACAACGCAAATATCATATTCTAAAATATTATATATAGAATCATTTAAAATTTAAAATGTACTGAACATAATTCTACGTTGAATTTCTAAGTTAATTCTTACGAAATTATTTTAAAATTAACTTTATCTGTATCGTTAGATATAGAAAATAACATTTTAGAATTAATAATAATTTAAAAATATTAAAATTGAATTATTTTAATATTAAAATAATTTCGTACAAATAATTTAATTTTGTTATAAATAAATTTTATTATTTTAATACACATTATTTCTAGAAATTAATTTTTTAAAATTTTATCACTTTTGTTGTCAATGATGGAAACATGACAAATAGTGGAATGCATTGAAAATAAGAAAAATGAGACTGCATTTCACGAAAAACAAGGAAAAATCTTTTCCTGTAGGGAAGTATATTTTTCTAACATATTAAAAAGTAATTTCATAACAATTAAGAATAAATTAATTAATTAATTAAAATATAAGATAATATAATAAATTAAATAATAATAACAATGATAAATTAAATAATACAAAAATGATTATAAATAACAATAGTAATAATAATAAATAAAAATAATGTAAACATTAACAATAATATGAATATAATAATAAATATAAATAATAATAAATCTTGTATTTTATCTATTAAAATATTTTTTTAATTTACTAAATTTATAACATCATTCACTAATTTTCATAAATTTTTATCTCAAATTTCTTTATTTTTCACCATCTTTTTCTTAATTCAAACAACCTCTGTTTTAGAATTTACTCATTTTCACTCCTTCAAATCCATTCTTCATCCAAACATAGTCTAAGTTTCAGGGGTTCTGTCCTTGGGCGATCACTAGACTCGTTAGGCGCCTAAGCTGACACTAAACACTACTCTTTCAGGGACTCCTTTATTTGTATGGCGTTGGGCGGTGGCTGGGTGACTTTAAAAATGTTTTCAAAACTTACTAATGGTTTGTTTATGTATATATGTGTACAAATGCTTGTGTATTGATGCTATGAATGTTTGAAATCTATTAAGTTATGGTTTGCATAGATGAATGGATTTTGTATGAGATAATGGTTATACAGATGATGTAAGTGTGGTTTGTTTTGGAGAAAGGAATTCCATGGGGAAGTTTCAGTTGTTGTGTAGTGTATTCATTGCGTTGGGAGTTCCGGGTTGGAGGTTATCATGATACTCTACTAACTATTCAACTCATATAGAGAAGAACGGTTGAGGGGTTGAAAGTATAAGGAAGTCCTGGTGTAAAGAAAGACGTAGTTCTATGGCAATATAGGATTAACCTTGGGAGTGGTATGGTAAAACATATCCTTTGTAGTGTAGTAGAGACCACTACAAGTGCAAAACCTCATAAGATTCGACATCAATGTTTGTATCTGGATAATTGAGTTTAGAAGAGTCTTTGATTATATATGTTATATTTGTATGATTAGTTGGAGTGCATGTTATTGTGATATAACATGTTCTCTATTTGTATATTAGCATACCCTCTCTTGTGTTGTGTTTCCTTTTGTTGTATTTCTCTTTTGTAATGGTCACTTTTATTAGTGTGAGCAGATGAGAAGTAAGAATTGATCTAACTTAGGAGGGATATGCTATTGTTGTGGTCTCGTTGTAGAATGCCATTCCTTGTTCCTAGAATCATAAGAAAGACTCTAAGCTTTCTTGTTGTACTGTAGTTTCCTTGAAACTAGACATTTTTTTATCTCTTGTTTTTATAGTTATACTTCACTACAGGAAAAATCATATTTAAGATCACTTATTTAAAGGTGGTTTTTTTAAAATGACACCATCTTACAAAAATTAAAATATTATATGATATTTGCCGTCAGTTTAAAATCGACAATGATGTTGATTCTCTTCTTTCTCCAAGTCATTTTCACCAGAGTTGTTTCTTCGAATCCATTTTCTCTTGTCGTGGAAAACATTCTAGTAAGTCATCTTCTCCTTCTTTCTAATTATTTTCTCATTTTTTAATTTCTAAGTTCATTTTCTCTTATAGATATTTTCCTCTTCAACTTCAATTTTATTTTAAATATTAAGCTTTGAGATATCTCAAAATTAAGCTTTGCGATAACTGTAACAACAATTCTCTAGATAGTGAATAATCTGTTTTTGAATATTATTATAAAAAAATTATTTTATTAATTTCGTACTAAAATTGGATGGGATGTTATATATATAACTGAATTAAATATGAATAGGGGTAATATGAATTTAATTGGGGTAATAAACCATTCTAGTATCTATGCTGAAAAATATTTCTATCGTAATACGATTTTAATGTAACAATGGCTACAAATATGTGTACATTTGTCCTGCGAAATGTAAGGCCCATTTCTTTGTTTTAAAACTTTTAGGCCTGGTCTAGTTAACAGGCCCAAGGCTAGCCTCTAGCTGCCTTATTGTAGAAACCCTTTTAGTTTCCACTCAGCTTCCTCTTTCACTCAAGTAACTCACCTCTCTTTTCTCTCAACAAAAGTTCAACCTGAGTTAGGGCACCTGCAAGTTTCCCTTTGAGCTCATTGAACGTTGCCTCCGCGTAAGTAGAACTCAAAACTTTGGTCTCCTTTTGTTTCTTATCTATTTGGAAGGTTTGGTTCCACTTTAACCTTTGTTAGGGTCTCAATTTCGTCTTTCTTGTTCTATTTTCAGCTCTGTAAGCTAAAGTTGTTATATGGTGCTCTTCTTTGGGTACCTATTTTGTTGGCTAGCATCTGTCCAGGTAAGGAAAGTTAGGGTTTGCATGTTTTTTTTTAATATACTGCTTGTTTCAGTTTGGTTTTGTGTTTGTGATGCTTGGATGATGCCCTTGTTTGTTTGAAAATATGTTGTGTGTTTCTAGATGGATTCCTATTGTTGCATGCAGGAGCAGGAGAGAACCTGTTATTCTTGCCCAGGCAAGAATCCTCTAGCCTAAGCGAGAGTAGAAGAGAACTTCCCTTTGCCCCTATGCGAGCAGTCTCGCCTAAGCGAGATGGTCTAGCTTAAGTGAGAACTCGTGATGTTGTCCTGTGTTTTCTGTACGAGTTCTCGTCCAAGCGAGGAGAGTCTAGCTTAAGCGAGGGGACTCTGTCGCCTGAGCGAGACCTCTCAGCTTGAGCGAGAATGAGGCAGATTAGTTTTCAAACTCTATAATTTCACTTGTGGGTGGATTTAATTCCTATTAAAAGCCTGAACCTATGCCTACGTATGTTTCATGTGACATTGACGTGCTGGGAATGAGATGAAATATGACTTGATTGGTTGGTTGGGCATTGGCATGAAATTATAATGCTTGAGATGACATGTAGAAGGTTGTTGGCAAAAGAGTTTCAAGGGAAACTCTTGGTGATGGTGTGGTTAGTGTATGCCTTGATATAAGAGATGTCTAAATAAAGGAAGGTATCCTGAACTCTAATAATCGTTCACACTCATGTAGAGTAGAATGAATTATGTGGTGAGAGTGGCAAGAAGTCCTAGTCTTGGGAGGTGTTTGAGCCTGAGACAGAATGAGATTAACCTTGTGTGTGGTTGGGTGATAACCCCTTGTGTTTAGACTCTATAGAGTTTAGAAACCAACACAGGTGCATACTTCCTATAGAATTCTATATCACATGCATAATTTGGATAATTGAGTCATAAGGTCTTGTATTTGTTTGCCATCACATGCCTTGTGTGTTTCCTGTTTGCCTGCTTACAATCTGTCTAAAAATTTGCTTACTCAATATCATGTTAAAAATATTTTACTCTAACTTACCCTTTCTTTTTGGTGTTTGTTTTCTGTTTGACTTTTCGTTTTGCAATAATCACCAATCACTTGGTGTGAGTAGATGTTCATACCCCTAGTGATCACCATGGCGATGGAGATGCTGCGGTGTAGTCTAGTTATGGGCAAGTAGTGGTTCACTATTGAACATTTTTGAAGGACATTTCTGTTATTATGTAATCCATTTCCATTGCTTTGTGAGCAACCTTGTGCTAAATTGTTATTTCTTTTCAGTTCCGTTAATGGCATTGTGTAGTGCCTTTGGCTTTCCTCTCAGTATATTATGGATGATTGTAAAATCCTTTAAACTATATGTCTAGTACTCTATTTTTATATTGTATTGATGTGATGTGTTATTTAGTAGAATTGTTCTATTTAAATGGAATATCACACGAAATATATATAATTAATACATTTTTAAAGTTAGTAAAATATTTTAAAAATTATAATAAAATATAAATATTGTTAAAAAGATTAAAATATTTTTATATAAAGTAAATTAAAATATTAAAAATATTTAAGGTTATAATTAGTGATTACTAACACTTAATTTAAAATTTTAATACTATTAAAATGTTACAATCTATAATTATAATGGTAATTAGTAATTATTTTACAATTTTCTAATGTAGAACTAATAAAGTTACATTTTGTGAAAATAAAATTAATTTGAATATAAAATATTAAATTTAAATTTAAATTTTATGACTGAAATTATTAATACTTTTATTATTTCGGTATAAATTAAAATATTATAGCTCAAATTTTGTAATTTATTATTATTTTTATTATTTTGAATTTATTATTGTTAATAAATGTATAAATTTGTTGTTCATTATAAACTTAATATTTAAAATATATTACAATTACAATTATTTACGATAAAAAAATTTCAAAATAATTATTTATAGAAGATAAATTCATGAAGTATTTTAATGATACAACATTTTAATATAGAAAATTTCAGAATATTTGGAAGACAAAGTTATTTATGAAATTTTTAGAATAATAAATTTAAGTAATAATATTTACAAAAATTATTTAATAAATTTATGGAATAATATTTAATGGCGAAACATTTAAACATAAATACATTAAAATATTTCCATAAGAGTAATTAATTTTTTATATATTTAAATGTTAAAGATATATGGACGGAATGTAAATGAAATTAAAATTATAAAAACATAATTTTAGTGATTCTTCAACCATGCCAATACTTTTTATCAACGTATCACATAAAAGAGCATTAGATCTAGCCTTATCAACAAAGCATCTCCAATTCTAGTTGAAGAGGTATTTTTCACCACCATTGATCAATGATCATCATATTCTCTCTATATATAGATTATTTGTTAGATTTTATCAAATTTGTTTAAAATCTTGAAAAATTGTTCGTATTTACTTGTACGTTTGAATATAATTTGTTAAAAACTTTTTGTAGTTCTTGGTGATGCAAAAACATTGTTGGAGGAACATGAATCATTGTTTCAACGGCAAGTTTAATAAATTATTCTTTATTTACATAATTTTAATACATGATAAGTTTGCCTAATTTTTGCATGGTTGTAAGACCTTGTTGCGAATTGGATAGTTATTCCGTGGAGAAGGTTAGATAAATCAATAAGTTATAGTCAAATTATGGTACTTGAATTGTTATGCTATTAAGTAGAAAGTGTTACACCAAACTATTAACTATAACTTCTAACCTAGTGATAAATGCTCGATCTAATAATCAATATTATGATCAAGGTTATAAGTTTGATTCACAATGAGATAATTGTTGAAGGAAAGATTGTTTTAAGTGGCACTAGTTGTCTTGTGGTGAAGGGCAAGTGACTTTGCAATCAAATCATGGCGCTTAGAATGCTACTGTCATAATTAGTAAGAGTTGCACCATAACTATTAGTCATGATTTTTGGTCTAGTGGTAGGTGCTCAATATTGTCTCGTCTTACCAAAACTCAAGTTTGAAAAGGACAAGATCTATAAGGCTTGTTAAAAAGGGAAGAAAACTAAAATGTCTTTTAAATTGAAAATTTTTGTTTCCATTATAAGACGTCTTGAGATGTTTCATAAGGATTTATTTAGTTCTTCTTGAACCATGAGTGTTGGAGGAAATTACTATGAGCTTATAATTGTAGATGATTTTGTTTATATATTTACCTGAACTTTGTTTCTTGTTTCTAAGAATGATGTATTCTTTAATTCTAAGAAATTTGCCAAGCTTTTGAAAATTGAAAAAGGATTTTGTACTAATTCTTTTTTTTTTTGAAAAATATGGTATTAACATAGTTTGTTTGCTCCTAGGACTCCACAATAGATTGGAGTAGTAGAAAGGAAAAATAGGTCCTTAAAAGAATTAGCTAGAACCATGATAAATGAATCTTCTATTCCTAAATAGATGAATTAGTTGTGGAGCAAGATAATTCATAGAGATATGCCCTAAGAATGGGGAACACCTAAAGATCTCTCACTTGACAACATCATTGGACAATTTGGAAAAAGGAGTGTCTACTAGACATTCTTTGGATAATTTATGTAATATTGTGGTTTTTTTTCGCAAATTGACCCCCAAAACGTATGTCACGCTATAAAATATTAAAAATGGATATTTACAATGCATGAAGAACTAACTCAGTTTGTTAGAAAATATTTTTGGATGCTTGTGCCTAGAACCAAAAACATAATTTTAATGGGTACAAAGGGGGATTTTAGGAATAAAATGGATAAGCTAGGTATTATCATAAGAAATAAAGCTACACTTATAGTTAATATGCATAATTAGGAAGAAAGAATAAACTTTGAAAAACTTATTGATAGAAGACACCTCTTCCATGAAGCGAAAAAGCAAGAAAAAGATTAAACTTTCAGAAGTTTCTAAGAAAAACTTGGTAATTCCTTTTTTCAAAGAATTTTCCTCGAAAGGGAAAAGGAGAAGGAATCCTGAAAGATTTGATTGTAGAATTCTTATGTAGGTTGCTATGTAGCATATAAAGAGCTATATTAGGTTGATTAGGAATGGTTCTAGGAAAAGTATGAGTAATGATTTGCTGGATTTTTCTATTTTGAAATTTTTTATATCAATACTAGATTGGAGAAACATATTATTTATAAGCGAGTGTTTTGGAGTTTTTCAGTTTTTGGGGGTTAAGGTGAACATGGAGGGTGTGACTTCTGGTTGTTCAGGTAATGTTGCATGTGTTGGATTTTTTAAAGATAATATGGAGGAGTATGTTAGTTGATTTTCTTCTTTTCTGGGATCACAAAAAGCTTGGAACTCATATGTCATTTTGACACTTCAACATTCTAAGTTGATTAGTTATCAGTGTGGTTGGTTGGAAAGTGATTCAATGTTGGTATGCAAAGCTTTTTCTTCTATTCAAGTTGTTCCTTGGTCTTTTAAAGGACAACGACAAAAATATTTGGAATTTTTTTAGAACAAGGAGTTTAAATATTCACATATTTGTTGAGATGGTAATCATTATGCATATAAACTCACTACTATAACATTCAAAAGTAAAATTTAGTATCAATGTTATAGTAAGATCTCAAACTCTAGGTGCTATAATCTTATGCAAAAAACCATGTTTAAATAAGGGTAGGAAAATCTTTTTCTTAGAAAACCATTGGTCGTATAACGCTTCATATTGGGGTTCTCTAATGGTTAATTTAGCCACTAGTTGTCTAGAGGAGTTGTCTATAGCAAGGGTCATCTAATGGGTTATGGGTCGTTTAACTAAAACATCGTCAAATGCACTAGGTCATCAAATACACTAGGTTGACTAATGCCAAGTGTCATATGAGCTTCAAATGATCTAATGGGGTGTTTATTAACTACATAATGTCTAATCCATTGAGTCATCTACTGGAAACTTATACATTTTTCTTAAGATTCAACCATTTAAGAAATTATTCTGCTCACACCTAAAAACCTTAAGGAATAAAAACAAGGATTTTATAAAGGTAATTGATGAGTGCGTATTTTTGCCCTCATTTAATGTTTAATTTTGGGTATTTAATTGAATTTGTGTGCTTAAAGATTGATTTAATTGGGATTTCCTATAATTGGGTTTATTGAGCATGAGATACAAAAACATGTTAAAAATAGTTTTTTAGTTGCATAAATGTTCTTTGGATATTTTCAAATTTGATAACGTTGTCGTCAAGCAATCAAATTAATAATACTTATCTATAACAACTTCAATATTATTAAGAAAGTAGCCAAAAAATTAGTATGGGTTAAGTTAACCCTAAGTCGTCTCCCAACGAACACGAAATTGATTTTTAACAAGTTAGTTCTTATAATATCTATACAAAAGAGTTAGTCAAATAAAATAATAAAAATATGAAAGATAAATATAAAAAGATAAAATAAGATAGAAACAATAGTAAAGAAAAATAGGTCGATTCCACTGCTTTTTCAAAATAGGATTCATCATTGGTT
>Ga0099823_1005159_pt1 | contig 12960 bp, 9 predicted proteins | sample CowpearedBW_FD_76831 | JGI IMG/M metagenome (GOLD analysis project Ga0099823, IMG submission 76831) | Root nodule microbial communities of legume samples collected from California, USA - Cow pea red BW | ecosystem: Host-associated > Plants > Roots > Nodule | place: USA: California | collected... | reverse complement strand
CCATTTCTGAAGCATACGTGACTTATATATGAAGTTAGAGTAACAAAATAGAAAATTCCAATCAATGCATAAACAACTAATGTCTCTGTGGCAGTGACATTAGTTGTTTATGCATTGATTGGAATTTTCTATTTTGTTACTCTAACTTCATATATAAGTCACGTATGCTTCAGAAATGGTTGACAATGTTCAGTGGAATTTGTAAATATTATCCTTCCCACTTTTGCCTATATATATCTTTCCCACTGAACATGAAGTCGGTTGCTTTAGGCCTGACTTTTAGAGTTTACCAAACAAAGTCTAGCATTCTTTGTTATATTTGGATTAGATGATAATATATGTATGTTTTCCTTTTTTAACTTCATAACTTGTGTCTCCTTTCTTGATAATTGAATCACATGTGTTATTTATTTTGAAGTCATGTAATTGATACATTCAAACAGAAAAAGGCAGAATGCAAAACATGACAATATCTTCCCTTTTGGGATTGGGGGGAGAGCTTAAAGAAGGTGAGGGAATTATATTAAGAATGAGAAGAGGAGTAAAGTAGACAATAGTGACTGATCGGGAGTATACAGGTTCAACTATCTTCTTGTTATATAACATAGTATTTCTGGTATGTTGGTGTTTACACAACTTTTTCTTGGCTACCCTTAACATTGGAATTGTATGAGTTGCAAATTGATTCATTGATTTGCTTCTAATCTTCACTCAATTGATATGAATTATATGGAGTATCTTGTGGGAATTGCATGTTAAATTGATTTAATAATGGCAGAATTGCTTGAATCTCAATTCTTCCCTCATTTTGGTCATACAAATATTGGTTCGTGGGTCAACAGTATCTTTGTGGGGATAAACCAAGGTGATGGTTGGATGTGGGCAAAATCTTGTCAGTGGAGGGTTCTGGGGACTTAGATCTCAGATGTGTCTTCACTTGCTTTCCAGATGGACCAACTTAACCCAACAAATCAACAATCAGGGCTTGAGGGTCTGTGGGGATATTACAGTGACAAAGACCTTCTGGTAGTAGGATTTGATCTGTCAACAGTGGCAAGAATGATGAGGCTGGGGGAAAGTAGGTGAAGCACACCTTGGATTTTTGAAACTTAGATGGACTGTGGTAGAAGAGAGGATAACAGAAGATACAGCTGAATGAAAGTAGGGCACTTTCTTGCTAGGTTGTCTTTTAGAGGTTAGTGAGATGAGCATGGAGAATTCTAATAATTAATGTGTAGAAAGTGAGGAAATAATTTATCTCTGTGCTTAATTTATTGTTTATACTATATAACAATATATATTTATATACTTTAAATGACTGATCATCAATATTATAATTGATGATTTGTTTTGATTTACTATTCAGAAAATAGATCTAATTTGTAAAATTATCATCAGTCTCGGAATTTGTACTTAAGGTTTAAACCAACCCCTCAAAACTTGCTTGTTAGGTGAAGACTGTCCTAGCTTTATAATATTTAAACCATATCTCTTGTCAATGTAGGACTAAAACATCATCAATGACACTGCAATTAGGCCAAACCTTAATGGTGTCACAACTAATTCGCACTTGGAGTGACCACAATAAGGTGGTTTTTCCAACAATCATGAATTTTTAATAGCCCTTGCACCTGATAATCCCAAACCTTCATATATTTCTGGTGGAAATTGAGTTGTTAATTTCATACATGTACCCATTTACTTTTATCTACTATGCACATAGTTGAAGTGACAAAGATTGACTGTACCCTTAGTGCAGTATTTTAATTCAAGTATGTTCTTTGTTTTACCTGTGAACCAACATTGGGCCTTTGAATTGTAGTTGTTTCAGTTTATAGACTTGGAAATAAATAAATAAGGCTTTGTCTGAAGTTGTTATTTTTTATCGTGTTCTATGGGTTGCTTAAAATTTTTAATGTTGACTTTGATAAGCTGCATGGAACAGCCACTGATCACCAACCTTGATGTAAGAGGAACTTTCTTTGCAAGAAGGCATAATCAGAGCTTTCTTTGCAATTTTCTGATAACAAGACTTGCCAAACAGTCAATGGTACTTGTAGAGTTGGGTGGTTTGACATGTTTGGTCTGGGTTGAGGGAGTATGTGTTTGGGGTCTGCCATGAACCTTGGCCAAGGGAAACACTCAAATAGCTAGATGGCTGTTGATGGTTATTGTGATGCATTATATGTATCCAAGCATTAGGAATGCAATATATATTGGACAAGTCCTTGGTTTTCTGGTTTAACTGTCTAATTAGTCAATTTTGGGACATAAATTTTTGTGTATAATATACATTTCTTTCTGATATATATGCCTTCTTACCCATCTTTGTCAGAAGAAATTGTGTGATTGAGTCATGTGAAAGTATATACTGTTTTGGATCGCAGTTGAGATTACCTACTCTATTTGAGCGGTTATTTTCTGTTGTAATATGCTTTGGGCTAGTTTTTCTTAATGTCTTTTTAAATATTTTCTAAATAATGGAAACTAATAGGCTCTGATGGTTATTCTGGTTTTACTCGTTTTCTGTGCAGTATTTCAATATCAGTCTATTTTCAATATTAGATTCATTTGTGGTTGTAATTAGTTTCCTGGTTTAAATGTAAATCAGGGCCAACAGCAACATGATTTCCCGTTGATTGATGAGTGCAAAAACTCCACCTCAATTCAAAATGCGGCAGCTAACAACCTAGATGGACATGCTTTAGAATATCATCAGTTTGATTTGCATCAGGACTATGATCATGGCTTTTACACTGGCTTTAATGGTACAGGTTATTGTGAGGAGGAGGCTATTCCTCATATATCTAGCTACCTACCAAGTATCTGCCCTCCTCCTTCTGCTTTCTTAGGCCCAAAATGTGCACTTTGGGACTGTCCAAGGCCTGCACAAGGGTTGGACTGGTGTCAAGACTACTGCAGCAGCTTTCATGCTGCCTTAGCTTTGAATGAAGGGCCACCAGGCATGGCCCCGGTTCTACGACCTGGGGGAATTGGTTTGAAGGATAATTTACTTTTTGCTGCCCTTAGTGCAAAGGCACAAGGAAAAGATGTTGGCATCCCAGAATGTGAGGGAGCAGCAACTGCAAAGTCTCCATGGAATGCGCCTGGTACTTTTGATCTTTTAGTCCCTTTTCTTTGGTTGACGGGTTAGGTTACTTTTTACAGATGTATCTGGTACAAGGGTTTACAAGATTGTTCTTTCTTTTGAATCAATTCATTTATTTGATTGCAGAGCTCTTTGATCTGTCTGTTCTTGAGGGTGAGACAATTAGGGAGTGGCTCTTCTTTGATAAGCCTCGTAGAGCATTTGAGAGTGGAAACAGAAAACAAAGGTCATTGCCAGATTATAGTGGACGTGGTTGGCATGAATCTAGAAAGCAAGTCATGAATGAGTTTGGAGGGCTGAAGAGATCCTATTATATGGATCCACAACCACTGAACCATTTTGAGTGGCACCTTTATGAATACGAGATTAGCAAGTGTGATGCATGTGCCTTGTACCGATTGGAACTGAAACTTGTTGATGGTAAGAAGAACTCCAAGACAAAGTTAGCTAATGATTCAGTTGCTGATCTGCAGAAGCAGATGGGAAGGCTCTCTGCTGAGTTTCCACATGACAACAAAAGGGCTGCCAAAGGCAGAGCCAAAGTTAATGCAAAAGTTGGCATCGGTGGTGTCTATTCAACTTCACATAGAGTGACCACACTGAATGGAGCGTACGAGTATGGGTTGGCTGCACCATATGAATATCTTGTTGAGAACATGGGCGACTACTATGGGACATGATCTATTTTGAATGATCGGCAATATGCTGCACTCGACTTGGTTATACATTATTTTGTGCTGGATTTTATTTTGCCTGCCCGATGTTTGGGTATTTTATCATTTTTCTAAGTTACCCGAAATCAAGGTCATTTTTTGCCTTGAGATATTTTGTGAATAGCTCATTCTCACTGGAGTGCAGCATTAGAAGCTGCTGGATGCTGAATTCTAACTGCAAAATTTGCTGTATAGTATATATGACGAGCAATTTGGTGAATGCTAGAATCTCATTAGCATCACACCCGAATTGAACTATCGTTTAGGCTAAAGATTGCTGTGATTCAGCTGACTCTATTTTCCAAATCATGCTAATGTATGTTGATTATTACAGTATTTTCTGGTATTAGGTGCTGTGGACAAACCTTCGAAGGATACATTATACTGGCTCAGTAATAAAATTGTTTTAGTTCCATTCTGTGTAATTTCTCTATAACCCAAGAGAAAGTAACTTTGAATGATCCATCTTATTGAATGGCAATATTCGTCATACTATTTGAGGATTAAGATTGTGGGATCCTTAGCGAAATTATGCAGTTGCAGACTATTCTTGTTTCTTGTTAGATGGATAATGCTAGACAGCTTCGGCTTTATATTTACCAATAGTCCTAATTGCGGTTGTGAAAATGCTAGTTAACTTATTAGACTAGTAAAGTCGTTCATGTTTACGAGTCTAGATTCTAGTCTAGGGTGACAACGTGCAAATATATAAAAACGTCATCGTCTTACAAGGATTTTCCCACTTTTGTTGCATTAAGCCTACGATCATAACTGCATACATATTTGGTAGCCTAGTTTGATACGACCACTACCCTTGCCATCTGTTTTTTATGGCCAAGCATAACTTTAGTTTTAGATTGGTCTTTTTCCTTTTTATTTCTTTTTTCGTTCTTAACTTGCGTGCTTATATTCTTTTTAGCGAATTATTTCAGTATCTCATTGTCTGAATGTGTCTATATTCAATTAGTTCGCTTTTATTTTTTATGTTAAAATACATTTTTGTTTCAATTTTTGTTAAATTAATCATAATTTTATTTTTGTGCTAAAAAATGTCATAATTTTTGTCAATTTTGTTCATTTTGGTCTTTTTTTTGCTAATACCGTTTAAATTATTAATGTGTTACTTGTCAAAGTTAATATTTTAAATTCAATTTATCTCTATATTTATTATTTTTGTTTAATTTAGTCCTAATTTTGTCTCTGTCGAAGATGAGACTAAATTTAATTTTTTACATAAAAGTTACAATGATGTGAGTTTTAATATATTATATAAAAATATTTAATAAAAATGTGAATTTTAATATAAAAATTAAATTTGGTTTCAATATGTATAACGACAAAATTAGTTTATGTTAACAAAAATTAAAATTAAATTGAACAAAAATAATGAATATAGAAATCAAATTGAATATAAAACATTGACTCTGACATATAACACACTATTAGATTGACATGTAAACATCTTAAAAAATAAAAAAAAGTTAAAAAAAATAAAAAAAATTAAAAGAAAAAAATTAACTATTCAAGGTTGTTAATAATTGAAATGGTGTTAAGAAAAATCAAATTAAACAAAAAATTTGATTTTTTTTAACACAAATACAAAATTAAAATTGATTTGAGAAAACTTTACAAAAATTAAAAAAAAAAGTATTTTAACATATTTTTTATTTTTGTATGTTACACGTTTATCACGTCGTACGGAAGACTAATTTCATGAAATGACAGGTGAAAAATACATAGGAGAAATCAAGTTACTCCAAAAATAATTGTTATTAGTTATTAGTTATTTGTTATTCTCATCAGTTCTTAAAATTTAATGGTTAAGAACCTAAAAGAATCTTACATTCACTCGTGCTTATAGAAAAGTGCTCCTCCAATTTCGCCAAAAGCTTCCAGTGCTTTTTTCCTTCAGCAACTACAACTGTTGGGAATGGGGCATTTTGGAAAAACGAAAAGCATTTAAATGTCATGTGCAATAACATGACTCATGTAATGATGTTTTAGCACAAAAGAGAAGTTTGCAACGAGACACAAACAATTAAGAAGCATTTTTCAATGTCAAAAACGAAGGGGATATGGGTGCAACATGAGTAAAATGCAGGGGTAGCTGTGTAATTTTATCTTTATTTTATTAATCTTTTTATACGGTATATTTAAGAAATATTAGTTCTTAGTAGTGAGAATATTGTGCAATAAACCCAAATATTTTTATTCACTAGTTATCAAATAGTAAGGTAATTTTTCAGTCTAATCAAATCAACTTGAATACTAAATTTTTTCCATATGTAGTTTGCGTATTCAAAATTTCTAAGACTATTGGTTAAATTAAATAACTATAATTATGAGTGATATAATATGTTTCATAAAAGAATAATTAATCAAATGAATTCGTAATTGATGATTAAACTGTAAATTTAATCGAGAATTCGAAAGTTATTGAATTTGAACTGATGTCTAAAATGATACAACTTTTTTAATACATTTTTAATCGACGAGATATTATGATATTTCTGAACTAATTCTTCTCGTCTTAATTCTTTATATTCTTTTTTGTGTAATGATTCTAATAAATAGCTTGTACTTAATCATTAAAGCTATTCGGTAAGAACGAAACATTTTATACCTGAGAGTCACAATTATTATAAATACCTAAAATTTGCATAGTTAGTAAAATATATTACTGAAAATATTTGCTTATATTTTCTAAAAATTTATTAAAATCATTAATTTATCACCATATTTAATATTTTAATAATAATAAACAATTTTTATTTCAATTCAGAAAAGAACTTTTCTCATAAGAATGTTTGTAAAACCTAGAAAATGACTTTTTAGAATTGGTAGTGGTTTAAAAATAGTGAAACTTGATTATATTAATATTAAAATGTTTTAATATATATAAACAAGTTTCATTATTTTAAAACACATCATATTTTCATAAACCACTTTTCTAATGTCCTTTGTTTGTTTGATTGAGATCATAGGAGTGATCCTTGCGGCGAGCTCTTCAATTTACATGTGAGGTTTTTTCCGCTTGCATGTGTCTTTTTAATCTTCTATATGAATCTATGTTGATTAGTAATCGTAATAGCAAGTCCTGATTTTTTTTTTTTCATATTTCTATGAGTAGATAGAACATCCTGTATAGTTTGAGGTAGTTTGGAGTTCTTATAACTGTTTGGGTCTTGAGAGCTACATGGTCAAGTAAGGGAAACTAGTTTTTTATGTGACTGAGTTTGATAAATTTGATGTTTTGCATGTTGAAAAAATATGGACCGTTTGATGAATCTGAGTTGATGTGTATATTTTGATGTGAATTGGTATGTTATATATGTGAATTGATGCTCGAATCATCTGGTGAGATTTTATATGGATTGGAAAACTTAGAATTTGATCAATTGAACGAATTAATACTTTTTTCATGTGCAAAACTGTTTTGAACCAAAGCACTAAGAGAGGAATACCAATTTGAGAAATTAATGAAGTCTGAGTTCAGTCAACTGTATAAAATTCATCTATTGTGAAATGATATGCCATTGAGCGAAATTCTCTGTTAGCACAAATTATTTGATGCTTGAAGATTTGATGAAGATAAATGAATAATGACATGATGAAGTGATGTTAAATTGATGAAGATGTGAAGACCTGAAGATATTTGTGTTGATTAAACTTGGTGTGTGTGCTAGATCTAGATTTCAATCTCATTTATTTCAACACATATATGACTAAGACTTTAGTTATACTTTATTCATTCCAGCGCGTATATGACTAAAGTCCTAATATATATATATTTTTTATCTTTTTATTAACTAAACCAATATTGAAATCTGAATTAACTAAGATAGTGTCAATTAATTCATTTAGTTTCTCACATGTTCCATGCGTATACAAGTGATAAATTCTCTTGTTCCAACACATATACAAGTTAAGTATTCTATTGCGCTACACATCTTTTAACACGTATATATGTGAAGATTTACTATTTCAATCACATAAAGGATTATAAAACTAATAATAATTCTGATTAAATATTAAGATTGAATTATTGACACACACTCTAAGACAATTTTAACACAAAAAATGAGAACTAAAACAAAAAAGAAGAAGATGAAAATAGACTATACTTGAATAAATCAGAAGAACAATAACTGCATATAACCTCAAAATTCACCATGAAATTACAAGAGGATCAACCAAGAGGGATTAGTCTTTCATGTGGAAGACCACTCAGACATGGAGTGGTGGGGTGGTAGATGGATGAAGTGATCAATTGATTATTTTGAAGCTCTCTAATGCTATCTATTTATAATTACTCTGGATGAATTCTATTGTCGCTCTTGACTCGAACTGCCCATGCTTCATGTTTGATGGTTGCACGATAACCATATTTAGTTGTAAAGCTAACTAAGAACACATAAGAAGGAGTTGGTTTCTTTGTAGATATTGTGGAGATTCTATGTAGATATTTAAGGGCACAAAGATAAGATTAAGTTTGTTGAACACAATGTTTATCTCCAATGTTATCTTATATCTAAATGTCACTTGAACCTTAGAAAAAACCATAAAAACAACTTTATCCCATAGAGAATACTAACAAAACAACTAGTTTCAATGGGCCCTTAATTGCTTCCAACGATGTGGCAGACAAGGTTTCCAGACTATATAAGTAGCATTCATCAGACGACAAGTCATGCTAGACAAGTCCATCAAGTACATCGAACAAGTGTGTCTTATAAATGAGTGCAATTCGTTGGGTGAGATAAGTAAAGTGAATTGATCTGATGATACAACTATTAGTTGAATTTGGAAATGTACTGACTAGGCAATACAAGTATTAGACAATGCATCAAATGATTTAGGCGAAACACAAATTAGATGCGTCTAACACTCTCCTTCTTATTTTGAATAATATTTTACAGTCTTCTAACTCACTTAAGATTAAGCTCAGGACCTTAACATTCCTTGTAACCCGGTCAGATATTACTATTTTAAATAAAATAAAATGAAGCTAAAATAAAACACATTTAATAACCAAAGCTCTTTCCGAAAATGCGGGAAGATTTCAAACTTTATTCAATAAATGTGTTCAACGCCTACAAATATAAAACAATTTATAGTAACTGATTACAAAAATAATGCATAAAATCCATAAAATAATTCCATGTAAAAATTCCAATGTTGACCCCACTCCGGCTCTAAGTATCCACATGCTCACCTGCATCAACATCTGTTCCCATGTAACGAGTTATATGATCATCGCCAAACACAAGCAGATAGGGTGAACTCAAAATAAAAAGCGCATTACAAGGTACTTATAATAACAATTAAAAACCCTTAACATTTCTACTACACTCAAATCTCAGACTCAAACTTTCATATCTTCCTCTGGACGCCTCTTGATTCTACACCCTTTGATGAGTAAACTGATCGATCTTTGCTGCACGAGTGTCTACTCACCCCTCCGACTACAGGCCACCACCTAATAGTCTACACGCAGGAATAAATTGCCACGACCACAATTTGTGACACCAAGTGGAGTTTCCCAAAACGAACCGCAGTTCGTAGTTGTCCCTAGACTACCAAACTCAATCAGTTACACTGAAGAGGGCAATCTTCCGGAATCCCGTCGTACGAGCCACGATCTTGCACACTCCACTAGACTTTCAAAACCACTAGGCTACAACCTCGAGTGGCCACATGTTACCCTAATACAAGTTACACTCGTAATTGGGCCCCCAACAAAGCATCACATCAAGACCTCCATCCAAGCCGTGTAGAATTATCCTCGCATTCCAATCAGCACCCGAAACTGCCTGGCGTATCACACACGTGGCTTGGCGCTGTCTTGTTCTAGACCGCCTTGCAGACACCTCACGCCGCCTGACACCATGCACTTTCCTAGAGCCTCTGTCCGATCTTCTCCACTTGGTGGAATCACCCTTTCTGCCAACTCCACGCATTGCAGGCTTTTTCTGGTTTTCCCTTATTGTCGGGCGGCACACCCCATGCCAACAGGCGTCACACTAGTAGTGTCACTGCTACTGATTTTTTGGAACTTTGGAGCAAGTTCCAAAGAACCCTAAGCACTCAACATACAATCAATAACATCAAATATGCTTATTCAGTCATAATCACATGACTGGATCACAATCCAACACAATCACATACATCATGAATTCATTACACCATCATTTAAGGTTTCACAATAATCCCTTACACATTTTATTTTATCAATAAATCATGCCATATTGAATTTAACTCCAAAACAGTTTCTACAATATTCTATTCTTTCCAAATGCATTATGCCAAGCCCACAATTTATCATCACTATGCACTTTAAAGACTTCCAATCCAGCAACCATGCGTATCATATATCTCCAGCTATAGACATTCAAGCTAAGATCACACCGTTCAAACTAAAGAGCAACATGTTATGAAACCTATGTAAAAAATTTAGCTAAATCAAACGGTTAATAAACCGAAAAATGCACCAAAAAACACAGTTTTACAAAAACTGCATGAACCAGAAAAATTGTAGTCGCCTAGCGACTTGATCTTGCTGCCCAGCGAAACAAGACCAGTGACCTAGCGCCTAGTGGCAGGAAACCACCGCCTGACAGTCCTTGCTACGGGAAAAATCTGAGAAACAACGTAATTACACATACTTTGGTCAATTTAAAGGCACTCAATTGCACAACCACATAATCAAGCACCAATTATTCATCCAAAGTTATCCATATATAAGCTATGATCGTATTGATTTACTAAGGGTTTGTTATCTTCAGAATGAATACAAAATATTATTGTGGACTAGGACTTCAGTTCCACCATATTGATTCAACAACAACGTTCCCAAACCCACACGATTGGTCATCTCATTATTCCCTTGTTCCAAAGGTGGAACTAGCTGCAAAGGTTGATGATAGATGTAAAAAGGGGAACTTCACGTGCACAAGTAGGTAACGAGTGGGTCCTATTCCATTGACACCCTCCTTGGTTTCTCATCCAATCCAATGCTACATATACTAAAAAAACTGCAAGGAAAATATATGTTTATGCATCAACATTGAAATGGTCCAGGGACTTTAGCAACTCGTGGGTCCCATGGTATTCTACTAACACTCAATCATGGAATAAAAACCAATATACTAATATATTGAATAAAGGCATACACTCCATGTCTAAACCCAACATTGTAGCACGATAAAGAAAGGAGTTAATCAAACTGAATGTGCCCCAACATGGAAATATGATATAAAATTAAATAAGAGAGAATGAACTACACCATACTTCCACTCTATGCGTTGCACCTAGCCAACATGTGATCTCAGCGAAATTAATTGTAGATCCCATGAACCAGCTTCCCAGAATAAAAAAGAAAGAGTAGAGTATTCATCAATCTCGATTGCAGACCCCATAGAACAAACACAATTCAGATTTCTTCATCAATCATCAAAAGATAAAGAAAAGTAAACATATCTAGCTTCCAAAAATAGTCACATGAACAACACTCATAGATTTAAAAACACCCTTCAAAATCTCATCCAACCGATATAAGAGATAAGAGAAGAAAAAAATGTCAACTTCAACTTTTAGGGTCCTAAACTTCCTTGGTTCATAAAAAAATGATATGATTTTACTCTAACCAAGGTTTGAACCCATGACCTCCCAATTACCAAGTACATACACAACCATCAAACTAATTCATGTTTCTTGGTAATTCCTACTTCTCTATGATTTTATATTCTTACTCTAGTCTCAAGCATTCACAAAAAAACAAACAATAACACAATTAAATTAACAAACAATTGACATACTTAAGACTCGAACCCAAGTCCTCTTAACACAATCAAGTACTCTCAACCATTTGAGTCAATACTTTTCTACATCATAAATGCCTGCATTAAATACCATAAAGGTTCCCACTACCCGCATTTATTAAATAATTATTTATTTAATTATTTAAATTTCTCAGATCTTACATTTATCATTAGGAACAATCTAAATTGGTTACAATTCCATCAGAACATTAGATATTTTAATCATATATCTTATGTAAACAAGGTATGAGTTTCATTTCACTTTAGGTACCTGTAAGATCCGGTAAAAATTAAATATAATTAAATATTTAATTTTAATATGGGAAATTGGAAAGAGCATTTAATAACATTAGTTAGAAGATTATGATGTGGAAAAATACAAGCTCAAGTGGTTGAGAGTACTATGGTTGTGTGAGAGGACTTGGGTTCAAGTCCTACTTATGCTAATTGTGTGAAATTTAATTATTATTTACTTTCATGTGTGTTGAATGTGTGGGATATAATTAGTTTTAATAACATGCGAGTTATAACAAGAAACATGGAATGGTTTATGAAAACTTGAGAGAGTGAAGGGGAGAGCTGATCAGTTGCTTGGTTCGTGTTGTCTACTCTGATGTGTGTACTGGTTCTGTTTATGAAAACCATAGCATGCATAGAAGAGATCCCTCTTTTTACGGTGCAGACACATGTCTAATTTAGGGGCACAGTTCCTTTTCGATTATTGGGTGTTTTGTTTAGTTTTTGTCAAATTGCGATGCTTGTGGAAAAATGCATGTATATAATGGTATGCTGTAGTCACATTTTGTTCTCCTTGTTGGCATATACCTTTCTTTCTTTCAACTTGAAATCGTGATGGTGATTGACGTTAGCATTGGTGGTGGCATTTTGATCCCTTTTCTTATTCACAACACGTGGTTGCCCTTTTAATAATCCTTACCATATTAGTCGACTTGCTAAAAGGCCATGGACCCACACCATACTTATTTCCTTCTTACTTCACGTGGTGTAGAGAAAGAGCTAAGCCTTAGCTTTTATTTTATTAAGTTATTAAAGCAATGTTTAGGTGTGATTGGACAACCACACAGAAACTTTAATTTGTAGGTGTGCCTCACATTGTCTATAGTCCGCATAATGCCTTTTTGCTCCATCAATTCACTCGACTAATTTGTTGCTAGGTAATTTTAACGTACCTTTGTATTAATGGAATGTAGGGCCACCTTATTTTCTTTCCTTTTCTCCAACTATACATCAGGTGCTTTTGTTATGGAAGTTATAAACCAATTTTACTCTTCACATCTTTATTTACCTCCACTTTCAT
>Ga0099823_1005152_pt1 | contig 12969 bp, 9 predicted proteins | sample CowpearedBW_FD_76831 | JGI IMG/M metagenome (GOLD analysis project Ga0099823, IMG submission 76831) | Root nodule microbial communities of legume samples collected from California, USA - Cow pea red BW | ecosystem: Host-associated > Plants > Roots > Nodule | place: USA: California | collected... | reverse complement strand
CCACCTTCCAAATCCCAGCTTATCCTAACCCTAAGGCCCACATGATCCCTAAACAGATACCAACTTGTTTTCATCCCCAAATCACTCCACATCTCCTTAAGTCCTCTGTTACTCAAATATCATTTTCTGTCCTTCAATTTTTTCTCTCTGTCTGCTTTCTTCACATTCAAGTTCTCTTTGATGTTTCTCAACAATTATTTCCCAACATATCACACACAGTTAAGACAACCTCACCTACAATAATTTAGTATTATTTATATTCATTATCTCAACTCAACCCTTCTCTTAGACCAATCAATATAATACAAATAATTAAATGAGCTGCACAATTTTCACTTTCATGACGAATTGATCTGATTACTAGCATAGGCTATTGTTAAAGGAACAATTGTATGTGAAGAAGAGCATCACTGTTAGTTGGATTTAGAAGAATATTTGTGTTAGAAAAAAGGCATTCATACAATGTATCTATATTTTCTTTGGGAAAGTCGTATGCTGACTTTCATGATAAGGAATAACTTTATCAAATAGAACATGATTTGAGATCTCTCCATGCAGGTATAACAGAAAAGGTTGTAGTTATGTGACTTCTTCTACCACTTCTTAATTACTTTTGTGTTTCTCATTTTCTATTAGGTGGAGCTACTCCATCTTAATACTTGGATTCTTATGTCAAATTAGATGAACCATCATTGTGGTGACTTGGTAAATTCACAGCAACTCTTGTCACTTGCACCTAAAAGAAGAGGAGAAGAATCGAAAATAGAACTGCTGTCATGTCATTCAAATGTGTATCAGCAATTTCTGATGACTGTCTGCTAGTTACCTTTATATATATATATATATATATATATATATATATATATATGAAAGATGTTAAAAAGTGAAGTTTAAGATTAACTCAACACTACAAAACTAATTTATGAGGAATTGCTTTATCTGAAAAGTAATGTCCAAGAAATCTTGCTAGGATAGACTTTTCTTAACAAATTGCTCTAATACCATGTTAAGAAGTAGAGTTTAAGCCTAATTCAACCCCATAAAATCAATTTGTATGGTAAGGTTTGTACCCTATTTATATACTATAAAATTATTTTATCTCTAGTCGATATGAGACTTAAAAAAAAACGATATACATGTTGGAAGAGTAAGACTTACACATATTAAAGTTAATTTATCTGTTCATATAAATTTGACAAATCCAAAAACGGATGTTCTGATAACTACTGCTATGTCAAAGTTTGTATGTATATTATGTAATCTTATAGATCATATTTAATTATAAGAGAAACTGTGATTACTTTTTTTAATAAATTTCTTTAATTTTTAAACATGTACTTTTAGAGGAGTTAAGTGAAAATTTCCTTCAATGATATTTAAAAAATAAACCATGCATAAAAATGAAGTTAATTAATGATATACCAAATGACTATAAAATTATATGAAACTTTACAATTTGAATAAAAATTCTTAAGTCAGCAGTTGGATTAATGAAATTTATTTTCTGTAAAAAGTTGTGAAACTAGAAATTCTGTAATGATGAGTTGATAAAAGTATCAGACAATCAGAATAAACAGTAATATTCCTTATACTTCCATTCAAATTTGGTATACAAGTTTATGGATTTCATTTTGTTTTGTGCATGTTGACTACATACAGGGAAAATAGATTAGATTTTGGACCTCCACCTTGCAGAATAGCCAGTTACATTTAGGTTTCAAAGTATATCCACCATAAGAATGTTGTGTCAAATTATAGCAATACTTGCCCTTTTTCTATAATTCTATTTTCCAAATTTGTATCTCTCTGCAAGTAGCGGATGCACAGGACCCATTAGACACTATAAAAGGCAATCAAGTCATTTTCCCAATGGATATTCTACTGCATTAGATCTTCTATATTGCTCCCTTACTCTCTCTAGAATCTTGCAAGAGAAATGTTTAGATTTCATAGAAATCTGGTAAATAAATTTTTAGACTGCTTAGTGTACGCTTGAATAGTAAAAAATAAACCATCATTAGAGTTGCTTAACACACTCTTAACACGTCCAATAATGACGTATAAAATTTAAAAGTTTTAAGGAGTTTTCTTTCGAAGTGTTCAATCTTCAAGAGCTTAAAATAGAAATTAGAATTATCTCAAGTTAAAAGAAATGACTTTTAAATTTATGAAAACACTCCCACTACAGAAGCTATCAGTAAATATGTAGCGATAAGGATTACAGCTAGGAAGGGTTAAATAATACAGAGACAAGTGAAGTAGAAAATCGTGTAGTACCTCGTCTTCCCTACCTTTCTGTCTGCTTAATGATGCTTCTAATTTGTCTGTTTCTTTGTTCGGGCTTTGCTGTAAATTCACCACAAATATAAAAGTGAAGCAGTGTTTAAAGAGTAAGGAACGGTCTACATCTTCATCAGTAAACTTAAATGGAGATAAGAGACTTTCAATGTCCAACCATGGTGCAAAAGAGGGCATAGTAACTTAGAGACTAGTGCTGCTATGTTTGGATGAGATACAACAGTGGCAGAACACCACCTCATCATGTCAAGAAATGCATTAACTCTTTTTATCTTGTTTCTTAATATCTCCTTGTGTCCTTCCATCTCTGCTCTGAACCAGGAAGGCCTCTCTCTACTGTCATGGCTTTCAACATTTAACTCCTCCAACTCTGTCTCTGCCTTCTCTTCATGGGATCCAACAGATCAAGATCCTTGCACATGGGATTACATAACATGTTCCAAAGAAGGGTTTGTGTCAGAGATCATAATAACATCCATAGATATGCGTAGCAGCTTCCCAACGCAGGTCCTTTCTTTTGGCCACCTCACCACTCTTGTGATCTCAAGTGGGAATCTCACGGGTGAGATTCCAGGTTCAGTGGGAAACTTGTCCTCCTTGGTCACTTTGGATCTTAGCTTCAATGCTTTGTCAGGAAGCATTCCAGAAGAAATAGGAATGCTAGCTAAGCTGCAGTTGTTATTGTTGAATTCCAATTCCTTGAAGGGTGGAATTCCAACTACAATTGGAAACTGTTCAAAGCTTCAGCATCTGGCACTTTACGACAACCAGCTATCTGGAATGATACCTGGAGAAATAGGGCAGTTGAGTAATCTGGAAACTCTTAGAGCAGGAGGAAATCCAGGTATTCATGGAGAAATTCCAATGCAGATATCAGACTGCAAGGCCCTTGTTTTTCTGGGACTTGCAGTTACTGGGGTTTCTGGGGAGATTCCACCGAGTATAGGGGAGCTTAAAAATCTCAAGACACTTTCAGTCTACACGGCGCATCTCTCAGGTCATATCCCAGCAGAGATTCAGAACTGCTCAGCCTTGGAGGATTTGTTTCTGTATGAAAACCAGCTTTCTGGAAACATTCCTTATGAATTGGGCTCCATGCAAAACCTGAGGAGGGTGTTGCTGTGGCAGAACAATTTAACTGGGACCATTCCGGAAAGTCTTGGTAACTGCACAAATCTCAAGGTTATAGATTTCTCTTTGAATTCTCTGGAGGGTCAGATACCTGGGACTCTCAGTAATCTACTCTTTCTGGAGGAGTTTCTTTTGTCTGATAATAGTATTTATGGCGAAATACCTTCCTATGTTGGCAACTTTTCCAGGCTAAAGCAACTTGAATTGGACAACAACAAATTCTCCGGGCAGATTCCACCTGTTATGGGACAACTGAAGGAACTCACCCTCTTTTATGCTTGGCAGAATCAACTGAATGGAAGTATACCAACAGAACTTTCCAACTGTGATAAACTTGAAGCACTTGATCTTTCGCACAATTTCCTCACTGGCTCTATTCCAAGTGCACTCTTTCATCTGGGGAATTTGACTCAGTTGTTGCTGATATCAAACAGACTTTCAGGTCAAATTCCAGCTGATATTGGCAGTTGCACTAGTTTGATCAGGTTACGGCTGGGATCAAATAACTTTACTGGTCAAATTCCACCAGAAATAGGTCATTTAAGAAGTTTGAGCTTTCTTGAATTGTCAAATAATCTACTCAGTGGAGATATTCCCTCTGAGATAGGTAACTGTGCTCATCTAGAATTGCTTGACTTGCACTGCAATGTGCTGGAAGGAAGCATTCCTTCCTCGTTGAAATTCCTAGTTGGTCTCAATGTGTTAGATCTTTCTGCAAACAGAATAACGGGAAGCATTCCGGAGGATTTGGGCAAACTGAAATCTCTAAATAAGTTTATTTTAAGTGGAAACCTTATCTCTGGTGTGATCCCAGGGACACTGGGGCAGTGTAAGGATTTGCAGTTGCTGGATATAAGTAACAATAGGATCACTGGTTCTATTCCAGATGAGATTGGTCATTTGCAAGGATTAGATATCCTCTTGAACTTGAGTTGGAATTCACTTAGTGGCCCCATTCCAGGGACCTTCTCAAATCTCTCAAAACTATCCATCTTGGACCTCTCTCACAACAAGCTCACAGGTACACTCACTGTATTGGTTAGTCTTGACAATCTCGTGTCTTTAAATGTCTCCTATAATAGCTTTTCTGGTACTCTTCCTGATACGAAGTTCTTCCGGGATCTACCCTCCGCTGCATTTGCTGGTAACCCTGACCTTTGCATCAGCAAATGTTATACAAGTGAAAATGGCCAGGGCTTCAACAAGTCAATAAGAAATGTTCTTGTCTACACTTTCCTTGGGGTTGTTTTAACTTCTGTTTTTGTCACTTGTGGAGTAATTTTAGCTCTCCGTATTCATGGGGGAAACTTTGGCAGGAATTTTGATAGTGATGAAATGGAATGGGCTTTCACTCCATTCCAGAAAGTCAACTTCTCCATTGATGACATTTTAACAAAGTTGTCAGAATCAAACATTGTCGGAAAGGGTTGCTCAGGAATTGTTTATCGCGTAGAGACTCCTATGAAACAGATTATTGCAGTGAAGAAGCTATGGCCAATAAAGAAGGAAGAGCCACCAGAGAGAGATCTGTTTACTGCAGAAGTTCAGACCCTTGGATCAATAAGACACAAGAATATAGTGAGACTTTTAGGTTGCTGTGACAATGGAAGAACTAGATTGCTCTTGTTTGATTACATATGTAATGGAAGTTTGTTCGGACTGCTTCATGAAAAGAGATTGTTCTTGGATTGGGATGCAAGGTATAAGATCATACTGGGAGCAGCTCATGGTTTAGAATATCTTCATCATGATTGTATCCCTCCAATCGTACACAGGGATATTAAGGCTAACAACATCTTAGTAGGTCCACAATTTGAAGCCTTTCTTGCAGATTTTGGCCTTGCAAAGCTCGTGAGTTCCTCAGAGTGTTCAGGGGCCTCTCATACAGTTGCAGGTTCTTATGGATACATTGCTCCTGGTGAGTATAAAAGTTTGTCATTCTAAAACAGCAGTTCCGTTTAAGAAAACTCAGTCTTACATCATTGTTTTGTCAAAAAGTCATTAAAAAAATCACTGCCTTTCTATTCTTTAAGACATTCCTTTACTCTCTCTTTTGGTACATTAAAAAAAAACCTGCGCGTGCACACTTTAAGACATTTATTTTTTATTTTAAAATTAGGCTGTTCTTTCCATAATAGTTTCCTGAAACCGTATTAGAATTAAGAGCTATATCCTACTTTAATCTTCTTTTATTCTTGTTTCGTATTTTTGTCCATTTTGGGTCATTATCCCAATGGATTGTGACTGCTGACTAATCACCTCAGCATTATCTCTCAAACTGCAGAATATGGATACAGTTTAAGGATCACAGAAAAGAGTGATGTGTACAGTTTCGGTGTTGTACTTCTTGAGGTCTTAACGGGGATGGAACCAACTGATAACAGTATTCCAGAGGGTGCCCACATTGTCACATGGGTTAGCAACGAAATACGAGAGAAAAGAAGGGAATTTACATCCATCCTTGATCAGCAACTAGTATTGCAGAGTGGAACAAAAACCTCTGAGATGCTTCAAGTTCTAGGAGTGGCTCTCCTCTGTGTGAATCCATCACCAGAAGAAAGGCCTACTATGAAAGACGTAACAGCAATGCTCAAGGAGATCAGGCTTGAAAATGATGACTTCGAAAAACCAAATTTTCTCCATAAAGGCATGGTTGTGAATCCAAAAGCAGCAGTTCACTGTTCAAGTTTCTCCAGATCATGTGAACCATTAATAATAGAATCAACATCTTCTTCTTCTTCTTCTTAGCCACCAATTTGATTACTAGATTTGTTAATTTTTTTTCAAGTGACAAATTATTTGTATAGATTAGTATTATATGGATTTGGATCCTTCTCTTTAGGAGATATGATGTTGTTAGAAAGAGAAAGGCACAAAACATAATTGGTGGATGGATTCTACAACCACGGTGGTAATTGTTTAATAAAAACTATGCCTCTCTCTATTCAACAAAGACCACATCCACATGTCCATATCTTTTTACTCAAGAGCAATATGTTATCTTATGGCAATTCCTCACTACACAATTATGTTCTTTCTGTAGATAAACTCGAGTTAAAAACAAGTGAGATAACGCCAGAAACTTGCATTTCAATGAGAATAGAAGAGCGTTGTTGCAATAAAGTATCAAACTGTTGCTTGTATTGCACTAAAATCCATGAAGAAAATGGTGTAGGACTAGTCCCTCTCACACAATCTAAGAACCTGCTTTTGCCGACAACAGTGGCAGAAGTAAACAAATTAATAGTGGTACCGTGCCTCAGAGCTTTGGTTCAATTAACCTTGCTAATAATGACTTGTTAGAGAAGGGGCCTTAGCATACGAACAAAGCTTTCAAGGGACTGGAGAGATGGGCCATTGAAAAGCAAGAGTTGACAGTGCCTTCTTTCCTGGCATAAACCTCTAAAGCGCAAAATTATAGAGAAGAGAAGCACCTGGACCACAAGCCTTCATAAATGTTCCCACCAATTATTTATGTATAGATAGAGATAGCTCGTGCCCATGTCAGTGAAAAGAAGTCCTTGCTTTTATTCATGTGATAGGTGACCATCCTTGGCCCACACATAGTTTCATACATCTTATCTGCATGCCTGGTTACAAACCAAGCAATTAACTACTAGTTTTCCCTTACAACACTAAACTCTGTAATCAGATAGTTAATATATCTAGTTATTTTGCCCAGTAACAAAATACTGTACGTAGTTCAGTTTATGTAGAACAGCATTTCATTTGTACCTTATATACTTGAGGAAATATAGAACTGCGTGCATCAGCAACAAAGAGAACAAATGGAGCACAATAAACCACGTTTGGAGGAAACAAAAACAGGAGACAAAGATGAATCTATTCAAGAGGACAGCACGGAGTAACTACTGGTGTTTTTGTTTCTTACAAACACAAACACATATAAATTAACCCTACTGGTGTCAGGATAAGAGCTGAAGAACTAGAAAACAGTCAAATGATGTAATAATAATGACTATAGTTCGAATTCAAGGGACTTTCAGAAGTTAAGGTGTGAATGCTTCTAAACAAAATTTCTGGTTTTGTTCAAGTGCCCTAATGGGGCAGTGGGAACAGCCAATGATGTTCGTTTCATGTTTGCATAATATTGGACATTAATTATTTAAAAAGAAAATATAATGATACATTAATTAATATTTCATACTAAACTATATTAGAAAATATAAAATAGGTGTTAAATTGTAGAAGTCAATATGATTTTTTTTTTTTCTTATTCTTTTGGAGCATGGTTTGTTTTCTTTCTTTTTTTCAAAATTCTGAACAAAATCATTAAAACTTGTTTGGATTTAAATATACATTTCTATAAAAACTGATTTGGATTTATTGAAGTAGTATGAAACTGTTCTGAACCAGAAATCAATTTTAAAATTCAGTTATAAAAGTTATTTTATGTGAGCTTAGGTTTTTGAAATAAAGAAGTGTAAATTTCATTTTAAGAAATGTAATTTATACAATACTTCATGTAATATAACAACATTTTTATGCGCATATCTTCTTCCTCATGTTTATTACTTATTATAATGAAGAGAGATAAAAACACAAAAAGAATAAATCGTACAAAGTAAAGCATTTTCTCTCTAATTTTATTGTGTTTGAACTTAAAAATAGGAAATATGCAAAAAGAAAGAAAGATGAAAGAGTTTGTGAATTCAATTCTTCAATTAATATTTAAAAATTATAAGGTTGGATTAATAAGTTCATAATAGAAGACATAAGAGATCTTGAGTTTTTCTCCTCTATCGATAAAAAATTGTGGTTAATATATATATATAACATTTTCTCTTTCACCCTTGTACATCTACTGCACATTACAAATTACAGGTTTAGAGATGTCTGTTTTGTGTTTCATCCACTCCATTTCAAGGTAAAAATAGGACATTCACAGAAAGAAAAGAAGAAAAGGTAGGAAAAAACAGCAGTAGACATGGCACGTGAAAGTCATTCTCTATTTTCCTCCACTTACAATACAACCATAGAAATAGGGTGCAAGAATTTAGGAAAGTCCACAAAACGTAGAAGTAAAGGTTTTGTTCACTAGAAAAGTCTATACGAATGGATTATCATTCCCATATTAGTGTTATTTTATTTGATTTTTTAGATTTTATATAGTGATATTTATTTTTATAAAGTTTTATTTTGTTAGCAAGTTACTTCCGTTAATTCTATAATAATAATTCTGTTAAAGTATGTTTCTCTCTCTCTCTCTCCCAGTTTTTGTAGACATTTTTCTTTCAGTTTTGTTTAACAACCATTATCATCTAAATTAAAAATGTAAGAAGATAAAATTACTAAAGTATTTTCGTCCTTAGAAAATACAAACAGCAGCACTAATAACAGATTCCTACATAAAAAGTAACTTACTATAAAGAAAACCTTAAAAACTTAATTACCACTATAATTGTTTTAATAATCAATCATATCTTTTCGTGAATTTCATCACAAATCTTTCTGTGCTAAAATAATAACAGCAGATATAGAGATATTAATTATAGGTAAAGTGTTTCAGGTACAGGTGACAAATAGACAATGCTTGATCAATAAAAAAAGGTGGAAGCAAGGGTAGTGGAGTGTGATAGTACAAGTAAATAATTGTAGATAAAACACAAGGAGCAGAATATCTTGGTACTTTTTTGGGGTCCATAACTTGGTACTTTAAAGTTACTTCGTTTACCTGTTTCGCCTCATTAAAACGGTTAAGCAATTTACATTGAAAGAACTGGACCATGTTATGATGGTCTTCAGCAACCGCAACACTTGGAAACTGGAAAGTATCAATTATAAGACAAATCACACGGACACCCCATCATGATTTCTCAATTATGCGTCCCAGAAAGAGAGGCCAAACATGAGATGAAATGATATTAATGAAGTTTACTTTGGTTCTATGAGTATACTTTTAGAGTTTTATTGTCCTATATTATTAATGCAAAAAATAAATAAAAAGCTAATATTATTATACATTACAGTGTAAATAATCCATTTCAAGTTCTACATATTAAAAATGAGAAAACATGTTAAGCATTACAGTATAAAACAGTATGACATCACAGATTGTTGTGTAAGTGGATATATAGTACATGGACATTGTACCCTTAGAAAATATCATAAATAGCTTATAACAAAAGAAAATATGATTGTATTTCCAGGAGGATTGCAAAACAAATTTCATGACATTATTACAATTATAACATAAGATACAAAGAACAATGACACCCGAACCTCGTGCGATCAAATGGTGTTTCAATATTTTGATCAGCTCAATGTAGCACACAACTTCAGTGAGATAGCAGTATCCATAAGAACCACAAATGACACCATTTCCTTGAATGCCACACTTACCAAAATTCTAGGTGGAGAGGAACACTGAGAAAACAATAAGCAGGTGTAAGATTGTAATATGGTTTGTGACATTACATAAAACATAGAAAAGCCTGAAAAAGAAACTTTAACTCACTGAATAGTATTTTTTGAACAGGATAATTACGGTTTATCGATCAAAACTTCTTCCCTGGGTGCCACTTTATGCTGCATCCAACACTTTATACAAGTAGAAAAACAACGTAAATGTAACATAGGCCTAAGCTTGAAAGACTCTCAAACAATTTAAAGGACAACAATATGTAGAAAGTACCTGGGCTTTTGCACTGATGGTACCGGTTGGCCACTAAGAACACGATCTATTGCCAAGCCCAAGTCTCTTTATATAGAAATATAAATGGTTACTACTGCCAAGAAATAAAAAATGTTTGAACAATTGTTCAATGGTAATTCAATATAAGAAACCAACCTTCCAGTGACTGGTACATTATTACTTGGCCGTGAATCATCAAATTGGCCATGATAAACCAGCTCAAATGGCCTTCGACCAGCCTGTTATTAATTTATAGAAATATGATATATACACTGACACTTGAGGGTTTAGTTTAACCCCTAATCAAATCATGCTGATCAATGTGCAGTACAATGAATAATGATGGTTGTAATTGTAATTGCCTTTTTGAAAAGGAAAAATTCTGGGGTACAAACAGCTCCAAAATCCCGTGCAACATCCTGCGACTGCATAAAAAAAATTCATCAAATATCAGTGTTTAATCACATTCCAGATAAAGCTTCTATTCAATTTGAGTCATTGCTATCAGAAAAGACTTTCCAGTTTTAATATAAATATGCTATAGTGATCTGGAAAATGCAGAACTTTTAAGACATTCTGAATTGAACATATGGATAATAATAATAAATTATTGACATTTCAATATGTGGTTCTGATATTCACATCATAAAAATACGTACATTAGTTTGTGAATTAAATAATTCAATAAAAACAAAAAATTGATTGACCTCCTTTTTCTAGATGGTCTTAGGTTTTAATGGCAGAGTTTGGATAACTGTTTAATATTATTTTAAGTAGTTGGTTATTTAGGTTCATCATCCCAGTATCAACATGATATTCACCACTGCTTTACATGGAAAAAGATCATGTCATTAACTGTAGGCTAAAGGAGTCCAACTCAGATAATGTTACTGAAGAATGTAAAAGCATACCTCATCATATAGGTATGGAAAAGGATATTTAAACAGTTTAGCATCTTCTGCCATGAATTCTGGACCATCCTGTGAGGCACAATTCCAAGTTGCACAAGTCATTCAATACTTTCAATGTAGCTTTATTCCAGGATATGAAGTTACTAGAACCTGGGGGTGTGTGGCTACGGAATTTGAAGATATAGCAACTACAGCAAGTCCTTTCTGTACAAAGAGGAAAGAATATTCTTATAACATATTTTACTTGTGAAGAAAGTAGTATGTTTCTTCCCGGGTAATTGATTTGACTACCTCCATAAAGAATTTTGTAAGCTTTACAATGTCTTTTTTCAGGTGCTTAACGAATGGACAGTGGTTGCATAGAAACATAACCTGCATGACCGCAAAAAATAGGAGGATGAGCAGGGTCTTACTTTGCCTATTGTCACTACTTTAACAACTAGAGAATATCGAAATGTCACCAAATTAAGAACTAGAGAAAGGTCTTAATTTATGCATCGTAATTCATAAGGAAGAACAACCATAACACTTCACAAAATTTTAGCCACGAAAATGGTTTCCCTCAATTTCTTTTAGCTTGTACGAACGAAGACATAAGCATCCCATAAGCAAAAAGGGAATTACTTACTTGCAACTATTATTCTGCAATATCTACTTTAATACAAAAGTTGCATGAAAATGCTAACACTTGGACAGTTAAATAAACTCTTCCCAATTATATATTAAAGACTCCAAACATAACATAAGAATGAACAATCAATGAAGTGAGAAAAACAAACAAAGTTGACAAAAGGCAGAAAAAATGAAGATAGTGGCATCTTACCAGTAGAGCTGGATATGCTTCAAAATCTTCTAATGTCCAAACCTTCCCAGTAAGGGGCTCCGGAAGCTGATACAATTTCAATCCATCCAAAATAAATAAATAAATCATATAATAATTACTCCATTCCATGTTCCCCAAAGAAAACAAAAACTAAAAAAAAAATGGTGCAGAGGGGAAGGTAAAAACCTCGAATTCCGGTGCCCTGAATCCCAAGGTAACACCTTTGGACTCGGTTCTAGAAGCCCGAACAAAGAATGTTGTTGGGGATAGATTTTTTCTGCGTTGCAAGCGTAGGGGATGAAAACCCAGGTTTGGAACAGAGCATGCTTGTGATAATGAGAAGGCAGTTGCAGAAGAACCAAACTGCACAAAAGGTGACCCAACAGAAAATATGTTCGGTCTCAGTCTCAATGCCATTGCTGTGTTACTCTTACTCCAACATTCACCTCAACCTCAATTCTCCATCATCATCATCATCAATATCGTCCTCTTCTTTCGTCACCCCTTCGTTCTTTTCTGGTCTTCGTTATTCCACACTCATAATGGGCCTTTATTGTAATGGGTCATCACTGAAACCCAATTAGAAGGGCCATTATATAAAATAAATAAATTATGGGGGCTTCTTATTTCTCCTGTACTCCCAAAATCTACTTTAATTCTATCTTTGTCCATGGTTAAAATTTGAGTTAATGTTTTTTACCGCAGTGTACCCCCAAAATTTCGTGCCTCACCGTACTGCACCCCCAAAAGCAGATTTTCTGCACTCTCTGCATCCCTTGCACATGGAATCTCTTTGACCTTTATTTTATGCACTCTATGCACTCTTTGCGCAGCACTCTCTGCACCCCCTCCACACACTCTTCATCCCCTTCTCCCTCTTCTCCTTCTTCTCCCTCTTCTCCCACACAACAGCACCCACCTTCTCCCTCTTCTCCCACACAACAACACCCACGCCATCCTTTTCTCTTCTCCATACACCATTGTTCTCCCCAGCGTCGTCGGCAAGTGCGTTTCTTCTCTTCCCGCCGGTTCTTCATTTTTCACGGTACGTGTGTATGTTAATTTTAATTGATTTTAGTTGTAGCTTTGAATGTTGTTGTTTTGTCTTAAACCTGCTTCGGAAATAATGTGGAAGGTGGGTTGTGTTGATG
>Ga0099823_1005149_pt1 | contig 12970 bp, 6 predicted proteins | sample CowpearedBW_FD_76831 | JGI IMG/M metagenome (GOLD analysis project Ga0099823, IMG submission 76831) | Root nodule microbial communities of legume samples collected from California, USA - Cow pea red BW | ecosystem: Host-associated > Plants > Roots > Nodule | place: USA: California | collected... | reverse complement strand
GCGTGGACCCCAATAATTAAAGGTACGCATTCATTAATCACAGATTTGACCTTTTTGAGAGTTTTGACTCACTTGAGCTTCAGAGTCCCTTCTGCAGGTAACCCCTTCTGGGTCCAAACCGACATGTATCAACCGGGAAGAGGCCAACTGAGGAGATAGCAGACTACATGGTAAGGTGACGCTTGTGCCTAACTCATCTTATTTGTTCTTTGCAGGAACAAAACCAATTTCTTTTGTAGCAAAAATCTTGGTAGCTAATGTTTAGCCATTTCCTTTGTTAGCTAAAACCTTGCATTACAAGAAAATGCCTCAATAATTTTAGTTTCCAAAAGTTATTAGTCACTATATTAATAAATTTATATACCAATTTACAAAATAAAAAATTATTTGTTACTAAGATAGTCACTATTATGAATAAAAAATTAAATTGGTTCTAAAATTTAACTAGTAATTTTAACTACCAAAGAAAATTGGTCGTTAAACATTAACTACCAAGGTTTTTGCTACCGAAGAAATTGGTTTCTAAATTAGTCTCTAATTAATTAGTGACCAATTCTGCTACAAAATATAATTTTTTTTTCAATATAGTGACTATTTTAGTAACCAATAATTTTTTATTTTGTAAATTGATATCTAAATTGGTCACTATAGTGACTAACAAACCTTAGTAGTTAATGTTTAGTGACTAATTTTCCTTGTTAGCTAAAACCTTACATTACAAGAAAATGCCTCATTAATTTTAGTGACCAAAATTTGTTAATCACTATAATGATAAATTTAAAAATCAATTTAAAAAATAAAAAATTATTCATTACTAAAATAATTACTATTATAAATAAAAAATTAAATTGGTTTCTAAAATTTAACAACAATTTTAGCTATCAAAGAAAATTGGTCACTAAACATTAGCTACCAAGGTTTTTGCTACCAAAGAAATTGGTTTCTAAATTAGTGTCTAATTAATTAGTGACTAATTTACCGAACAATTATAGTTTTTTATTCAATATGGTGACTATTTTAGTAACCAATAATTTTTTATTTTGTAAATTAATATCTAAATTGGTTACTATAGTGACCAACAACTTTTTGTCACTAAAATTTGTTATTAATGAAGGATTTTCTTGTAGTGTTGATAGCTAAATTTTACAAATCAATTTAGAGATCAATTATATTTTTTTATTCATAATAATAACTATTTTAGTAACCAATAATTTTTTATTTTGTAAATTGGTATCGAAATTGGTCACTATAATGACTAACAACTTTTGATCACTAAAATTGGTTGCTAATGGAGCATTTTTTTGTAGTGTCTACATATTGATAATCTGTCCATAAACACAATTTACCAATAAAATTTTGTTATTACTGACTAGTAATGACTGTCAACTCTACAACAAAACTCTTAAACAATACCCAATTTTAATGAACAAAATTTGGTAGTCACTATAGTGACCAGTTTAGATACCAATTTACATAATAAATAAAAAATTAGTTACTAAAATAGTCACTATTATAAATAAAAAATTATAATTAGTCACTAAATTGGTAAGTAATTAATTAAAAACTAATTAAAAAAATAATATCTTTGGTAGCAAAAGTATTAGTTGCTAATGTTTAGTGACCAATTTCCTTTGGTAGCCAAAACCTTGGTAGTTAAATTTTAAAAATAGATTATGATATTTTATTCATAATAGTGACTATTTTAGTAATTGACATCAAAATTAGTCTCTATGGTGACTTGATAAGTGCATAAAATCAGTAATTTTCATATGGAATTTTGACACTTGTGCTTGTAATTTGTGTTTATATGATATTTTATTTTCCCTGATCTAGGTAAAATGAGCTTCAATTACATGTTCCAAGTTTCTACTTAAAAGAAATCATTTGATCCTTGTTTTGTGTATTTTTCAGGTAAATTAAAGTAGAGGAGGAAAGAGCTTAAGAAGAGTAAAGGAGAAATCAAGAAACAGAGAAAAAAAGGGAAGAACTTATGCAAAAATTCGCTCAAATCAAAGTAATTTCGCTCAAGCCAGAGCCATCTCGCTCAAGCCAAAGTAATCTCGCCCAAGTGAGACATTTGTCGTCATTCTCGCCTAAGGGAGAAGCACTCTTGCCCACAAGATAATGAAGTGTGCATCATTCTCGCTTAAGCGAGACTATTTTCGCTTAAGTGAGAGTACCTTTCTTCATCATGAAGTATATCTCGCCCAAGCGAGACTCAACTAGCTTAAGCGAGACCTCGTGTAGTATATATATTTCTTGAGTTCAAAAGGAAAAAGGGTTGGAATGAAAATTGGAAAAACTCATCTTGGACGAGCTCTAGAAGGACGAATAATAGATGATCGATAGTTTCTAAGATTTTCTTCTTAGTTCTTAGGATTTTAATGGCTACCATGTGTGGCTAATCTTCTCTCTTGGGATTGAATGTAATTGATTCAAACTTTGATGTAATATGGTGATATTTATATATAGAATTTCTATTTCTACTCAATGTTGGTATTATTGTTCTATTCTTAGTGCTTGATTCTATCTGATTAATAGATTCTTAAGTGTGATTTTTAGATCTGACTAGAAAGTATTTCTGAAAATCTGATCTGAACAATGATACTTGATGTATTGTGATGCTAGGAATAGATTTCAATACAGCAATTGCTTATAACACTTAATCATAATGTTGGATTAATCTGTTGAATATGTGAAGAATCAATATTCAAGGGACTAATCTTATGAACTTTATACATGAGAAGTCAATATAAATGATTTTTGGGTGTTAGTAAATTCAAATGCGGTATATTTATATTTATCCAGATTACAGATAAGTGAGATAGATGAAATTCAATTTCAGTTTCTTTTACTGTACTCTTTCTAAAACTTTCAGCTTCTACTGTATTACTTTTATGCGAACTTAGTATAAAAATCAATGATAAATCAAATGAATTTTCAGTATATATATGCTTTTTGAGATAATTATTTATTTTAATTGAATTCATTCCTCGTGGAATCGACACTTTTACTTAAAATCATTATATTATAATTGACTTTTGGTATGTTAGTCAAGAGATCAACATGACTAACAAATTTTTACTAAATTTGGTTGTTAATAAGAAATTTTCTTGATATTTAATTTTAGGCTTAAATATACATTTGGTTTCTATTTTTGTTATTTTTATTCAATTTGGTCCCCCATTTTGTTTTTGTGTTCAATTAGATCCTCACTAACGGTTTTTAAATAGTTAACCAGGAGTTGACCAAAATTTGACAAAAATAAAGATCTAATTGAATATAATACGAAAATGGTACCAAATTCAATAAAAATAACAAAAATAAAGACCAAATTTATATTTAAACTTTAATTTTATTTAACATTATTTTAACTTCTTTTCTATATAAAAGTTAACTTCTTTTAGTAACTATTTTATCCTAAAAGTTAGTTTCAAATCACTTAACATCATTTCCTGAATATAATCTGATACAAAGGACAAATCATTCATCATTTTCGGCTAACTAATAGTACTGCATTTAATCGGAAGACGGTGCAGTAACAACAGCTACCATAAATATCAAGAAATGAATTGCACTAGCTAGCAACCTAAATCCCTGGTCTCATTCATTGTTCTTGATCCTTATCGAGAAAAAAAATGCCTGTTTTTGGCTATTTCATCATGACATTTCAAGTGCCTGATATATTAACCCTTTTCGCTTTTTCTGTTCTCATGATTGTGTTGCTAAAAATAGTGTTGAATCATGAGAAAGCAAGCTCAATTCCAAACATGCCTCCAGGGCCATGGAAGCTACCAATCATAGGAAACATACATCAGCTTCTTACTTCTGCACCACATCAAAAGTTGAGAGACCTGGCAAAAATTCACGGACCCTTGATGCGTCTGCAACTTGGAGAGGTGACAGTCATCATTGTTTCCTCACCCAAGTACGCTAAAGAGATAATGAAAACTCATGACGCTATCTTTGCTTCAAGGCCCCACAGTGTAACTTCAGATATACTTTCCTATCAATCCACAGGTATTGCTTCTGCACCTTATGGAAATTACTGGAATGTTGTACGAAAGATGTGCACAGTGGAGCTTTTGGGCAAGAACCGAGTCACTTCATTTCAATCATTAAGAAAAGAAGAACTCACTAATCTCATCAAAATGATTGATTCCAAGAAAGAATCACCCGTCAACCTCACCGAAACAGTGCTCTCATCGATATATTCTATCGTTTCAAGAGCTGCATTTGGCAATAAATGCAAAGACCAACAAGAATTCATCTCACTGGTGAAAGAAGGACTTGCAGTGCTGGGTGATTTATTTCCTTCTGGTCGATGGCTTCAACTTGTCACTGGTTTTAGGCCTAAGCTTGAGAGGTTACATGAAAAAATTGATCGGATTCTAGAAAACATCATCGTTGAACATAAAGAGACAAAGTCAGATGGGAAAGAAGGCGAAAGTGCAGAAAGTGAAGATTTGGTAGATATTCTGTTAAAACTTCAGGATGGTAATGACAGAAACCAGAATATCTGTTTAACTGATAACAATATCAAGGCTACAATCCAGGTGAGAGGATATTAAAACATCTTGCAAATTCATTCACAAAGATGATCATACTCTTAACATCACATATGATATGAACCCTTAATGGTATTATTATAGAGTAAATGTCTGTTTTTATCATTCTTGATTCAGCTTATTAACATCACTTATGATATGATACTTTTTTCAGGAAATATTTAGTGCAGGAGGTGAACCATCAGCCATTACTATAGATTGGGCAATGGCTGCGATGGTAAAGGATCCAAGAGTGATGAAGAAGGCACAAGCTGAAGTGAGAAAGGTAATGAAGATGAAAGGAAGGGTTGATGAGAGTTGCATGAATGAACTCAAATATTTGAAAGTGGTAGTGAAGGAGACCCTAAGATTGCACCCTCCAGGTCCTCTTTTACTTCCAAGGGAATGCGGAGAGACATGTGAGATTGATGGGTATCATATTCCAGCCAAAAGTATGGTGATTGTGAATGCCTGGGCCATTGGAAGAGATCCAAACTATTGGAGTGACCCAGAGAGGTTTTATCCTGAGAGATTCATTGATAGCTCAATTGACTACAAAGGATGTAATTTTGAGTACATTCCATTTGGAGGTGGAAGAAGAATATGCCCAGGTATCACATTTGGTTTGGCAAATGTTGAGATGGCACTTGCGTTGTTGTTGTACCATTTTGATTGGAAGCTTCGCAGTGGAATGAGATGTGAGGAATTGGATAACACTGAGGAATTTAGAGTGACTATCAGAAGAAAAGATGACTTGTTCTTGATTCCTCTATCTCCTCCTACTCTGGTTTCACAAATTTAACAACTCAAACTCCTTCCTACCGTATGCTACTCTCTCCTATTAAATAAAATATAGATTGATTTAAATTTTAAGTTTTTTTTAAGTGTGTGTACTTTTAATTATTTCTATTATTTTTTTATTAGGTATTCAGATTTTTTATATTTGTCAATTGAGTATTTGTTATTAATCTAGTGATATGAGAATGTTATCTTTTTCATGTTATTTTGTTGTTTTGTCTCAACTTTCAAGAAGTAATAACATTGAATTAATAAAAGTTGTTTCTCATTTTACATTAACTAAAATATTATTTTATCTTTATTACAAAATCTTATATTTTCTATATATCACGTGGAAGATAACAAAATAATCACGAGTATAACTATCGATACACAATAGAAATAAAAGTTTTCATAATTGAAAATACATAAATTGACAAGAGATTTAAGACTTAATTAAACCAATAAAATGTAAAAAAAATAAATTAATATGTAGTTCTGATAGTAAAAGTCATATGAAATTAAAGTATATGTTATATTTTTATTAATTTTCATTTCATGCTTTCCTTAAAAAAATCCCATACTTATAAAGGATAAGTTTATGATATTTAGGGTATAAATGACTAGTTATAAATATATTTTTATTCAAAAGTTGTACTAATCTTGTACCACAAGAATGACACCTCAAAATTCAATAAAAAGGTAAACAACATTAGGAGCACATATCATTATCAAAATTAAATCGATTATTGGCATCATTAAAATTTGTGATTAATGACTAATTAGCTAAACCATTAGACTAAACATCAGGCAAGCACATATATCATTATCAAAATTTGAACATATGGCAAACATATATCATTATCAAAATTAAACCAATAAAAGGAGAACATAGTATTACCTTTTTGCTATTTTAAATAACATCAAAAAGCAATAACTTTATAAGATTCATAATAATTGAAACAATTTAAAGGTGTCAAATTTTTATTATAAACTAACCTAATAAAATTGAACAAAATTAAATTTCTTAACTTTTATTAATAAATAATGATAAAGGAAACTCCTCCATAATTGAGATGAATAACGAAGAGTCCAAATTTTCTATTGGATTTTATATATTGTTTTCTCTTGAGCATTAAAAATATAATATATTGTTACTTTAAAAATTTATTTAAAATATTTTAAAATTTAAAAATCAGAGATCATCAACGTATTTTGAAGACACAACAAATAAACAATATAGGAAACCCAATAGAAAATCCAAATTTGAATAATGAACACCAATTGGAAAATTCATAATAAAAAACTATAAAGCTTTAAAAAATGAACAAAAGGCATTTTACTATACGGTCCCATCACCAAGCTCCAAAGAAGATCATTCTTTGCGAACCATAGCCAACGTGGTACACTAAACAACTGTAGAGCCAAAAACCACAATCAACTTTGTATACTTAGCACAGTGAACTCAGGACCGAAAACCAAGGATCAATAACATAAATCCAAGAACTCACAACTGAGGACGAGAGTTGCGAACCTTACCAAATATGCAAGAAAATCAGCCCTAGTCAGCGAATCCCGTAACTATGAGCTACTACATCCCTACAAACCTCAAACAAGGTCATACTTTTGATAACATGAAATAAAGAACAAGTTTAGTATGTTAATCGCGTGACTATTATAGAAAAACATGATTAAAGGAAGATTGAGCTTACTCTAAAACCAAGAAGGAGCCCAAGACCCATCACACCCTTATAATAAATACAGGTAGTTAAAAGAGGTAGGTAACACATACATCTTGCATTAAATGCTTATTGTTCCCTAAGTTTAAACAATTAGTGAGCGTCAGACTATCTTTTGCGGGTACATCAAGGTGTCAAGAAGGTTGAACACTCCAAGCAAGTATTTGGCACCAAGAAGACAAAAAAGATAAGAAGGCGAGAAATGAAGATGTGTATGAGAAGATTGATTGGTCCTTGTAAGAACATTTTGACACGCACCATGAAACGAAAAGATCTTGGTAACCATATGGTAGCTACTAGATGAAAGATAAGTCAAGAAGTACCACTCCTAGAGCACACCAAGGATAATCACATGGATCACACAACAATCCTACTTGAATTAAGACAAGAGATAAGAGCTTTATAAAGGAAGAGTGTCAAGGAAATTGAGGCACACTAGAAACTAAGAATGCGTAAATGAAGCAGACACGGGAGCAAGAGAACCCTAGCCTAGTTGTAGCCTTAGTAAGGCCAACTCACCAAAAATTGAAAGGGTGGTATCCACAAATAAGCATAACTATGATGTGACACACGCCAGACAATCGACTTCATATGCTTCATAATGGAGGCCTAGCTCCCCACAAACTTGGAAAACCCAGCATTCGAGAAGTACAATGGGTCCACGAACTCAAACAAACATATCAACATATACATCATGCAAATAAACTTGTACACTTATGATGGTTCTATATGGTGCAAAGTATTTCCTACCTCCTTGAAAGGAAAAACCTTAGGATGGTTTACGAGGCTACCACTTAGATCCAAACATTGCTTCGACACAATATCAGTCAAGTTTGAAGCTTAATTTGCAACTAGTTGGTCACATCACTTAATATCCATTGTTCTTGTAAACATCAGATAGGAGAAGGGTGAGACATAGTTACAGAATACATCGATGCATCACATAGTTACAACACTAAGGTCGAGCCCTTTCTCCAATAGTGTGTGCGAAAAACCAGCTTCTTACCTCGATGAGCTTCGACATTACATTGCCAAATTCATACAATTTAAAGAACTAAGGGAGTATCAAAGTAAATTTTGCAGTGAAGAGAATACCACCAAACAACACATGACAAGAAAGTATCCAAGAATAATCATTTTCAACCTCATTAGCCCGATGACCTCGTGCGGAGACCCTGATATACACAACACATGTGACTTAACGGAAATAGAACCAATATTTTGTAGGGTTGGTAAAATGGGCTAGGCCCGGTGGGTCAACCCGCCAGCCCGCCCTAAAAAAGATGGGTTAGGATAGAAATTTCAGCCCGTTAACCTACACTAACCCGGCCCACCCAGCCCGCCAATCCATCGGGTCAGCCCGCAACAAGAGACAGGCCAGCCCGCGTTGTTTCCTCACTCACTCTCCTCTCATTCTCGTTCTCTTCTCTTCTCACTCACTCTTCTTTCATTCTCTTCTCTTCTCACTCACTCTTATCTCATTCTCGTTCTTTTCTCACTCACTCTCTCGTCTCTCCCTCGAACTCTACCACACCACCACGACATTGAACCACGACTCCACTAGCATAGCCATCACGCCTCCAGCCGTCCATCACGAGATGCGGCCACAACACCGAGACGAGTCTCGACACAACCACCACCACGAGTCTCTTTCTCGAACGCGACCATAACTTGTCCATGCTAGTAGAGACACAATGCGACGACCGACAGTCCCAACCACAAAGAACATCTTCATTTATGGGGGATTTTCCCTAATTTTTTGCCCTAATATACAATTTTCCCTAATCTACTTTGCCCTAATTGCGATTAGCCCTAATTGTTGGTCAAGGTCTTGCTCTGATTGATTGCTTTTCTTTTGTTGGTTGCCATTGCTTCCATATGCCGAGTTTCTGCCATCTCTATTGCTTCCATTTCTTGAGAGTTTCTGCCATTTCTGTTGCTTCATCTAGTGATAGTTCCTACCACTGTTTAATATGTATATTGGTGGCATTCATATTTCAAATATTATGTATGATTATGATTATGCTTTCCACTTTCGAAAACAATTTTGGGCATTTTCGTTACTCTGGCCCTTTCTTTGTCCAAATAGTACATTTTCACTCTTCATTCTTTTGTTCTTTGATTTAGTGAAATATTATGAAAGTTTAAGTTTTGAAATTTGGCAAAGAATCTAAAATCATGAAAAAACAAATCCTGTAACTGGCGGGTCAGCCTACCAGCCTGCCAGCCCACGGGTCGAGTCCAAAAATCCAACCTGTTTCACCATACCAAGCCAGCCCGGCCCGACCCGTATAAAGCAGGCCAAAATCGGGTCGGGTCAAAACGAGTCGGGCTCGACCATTTTGACATCCCTAATATTTTGGAAGAAGCTTTAAACACAAATTTAATAACACAACCAAGAAATGTGCCTGTTAGAGTTGTAGCGCAGTTGAGTATTTGTGTTAGGCAAAAACCAAGAGAGGGTGTATTGGTTTCTTAATAAAAATATATGCCTTTAAAATTTCCCCTTTATAATATCAAAGTTACGATAAAATTCTTTTTCTTTATAGTAAGAACGATTAAATAAAGAGAGTAGGGAAAGAGAAAATTGCACAAGTTATTTTATATTGTACGTCTAGTTGTTAATAATTCTTAAAAGAAAGATTAACTAAACACTAAATATAAATTGAGATTACAAATAAGTGTAACAACAACTTAGGAAAGAAAACACTTTTCTTTAATTCATAAGAGATTAAAGACACCTCCCTTGAAATTCACAAGGGATGAGCACCTCCTTTGTGTCCCACAAAGGATGAAGACACATCGCTTGAGTCACAAAAATATGAAGAAATACCTTCCTTGAATCCACAAGGAATGAACACCTACTTTGAATCATATAAAGGATGAATAGTTTCACCTAGCAACAATAACAACACTCAATCACTCAAGATCACACTTGATGAAAGTTATCGCTCTACCAACACTAAGTTTTCAAAGCTTTTCCACATAAAATTATAACCGACCTCTTATCTTTTCAAATGAAAGACTACCACTTTATTTATAGAGTTCATTTTTTAAATTAGGTTAAGAAAATGAAAAGTCAAGCTATAAATGCCATCAATAATCGATTATTGTAAGCAATAATTGATAATTGTCAAAAGCAATTTTTTGAAATTAATTTATTTCTAGAATAATCGATTATCATAAGTGATAATTGATTATCATCGTAACTTTTCTCGAAAATCATTTTTCACTGAGATAATTGATTATCACTTATAATAATAAATTATTTCAATGACCATTGCAAAAAATAAAACTCTCTTAGTGCTCTATTGCTTAGCTTTTGCCTTTTGACTTTAGACCTATTAATTTAACTATTTTAAATAAGATACACAAATTACAAGACTTCAACAACTAAACTCTTAAGTCTTCAATGCATCTCTTAATACAAACATTCTTTAACTTTTTAACACTTCTTCAGGAATCATCATTAAGTTTTCCACACTTCTCCATAAGTCATTATCATCAAACTCTTTATTGAAGCAAGATGTCCATCTTTTTCTTTTTCCCAACAATGACAAGACCATCGAACGTCAACCTCGACAAGCATTTTTGATACCACAAAAATTATGGTCATATGAATGACAAATGCCTTACTCTCTTAGATAAAATAGAGAAAACTTATACAAGTTGGATAGATTTATACAAAGGGCGTGCTCGAAAAAAGGGAAAGACCGATGCAAGAAAGTAGAAATGAAGGCAAGGCTGATTGGGAGCACAATACCATTAGAGAGGGGGGAAAGCAAACATTCAAGAGAGACAGGAGTCGCAGTCGAGAAATGCCCTTAAGGGGAGTGATTAACACCTTATCTAAAGGGGGAATGGGTGGGGGGCAACACCTCATCGATAAGAAGAAGGTACCCAAGGGTGGTGCAATATGTGAACACTATCAACACGAAGATAAAGAGAAATATGACACCATTCACCTTCACGGATAAAGATTTCCATGTGATAGATCTCGAGCAAGATGATCCATGGGTTATCACCATATACTTTTTTAACTATGCTGTCAAGAAAAAAAAACTAGTAAACCATGAAAGTTCAGTCAACATTCTATACTTGAAAATGTTTGGGAGTTAGGAATCTTGGAGGAGATGGAGCATCATTATAAAGAGCAAATAGTAGGCTTCTTAAGAGATAGGGTGGACACTCGTGGGTACATTGACCTTAAGACTAGGTTCAGGGAAGGTAGTTGGAAATATCACAAGATCAAAGTCTGATATCTCTTAGTGGAAGCAAACTTCTCATATAATGTGTTGCTACGATGACCATACCTGAATGAACTCGACACTATAATGTCCATTCCACATCTGATTATGAAGTTCTTTTCTAAAATGGGCAAAGTTTGTTGGCACAAGCAAGCTTGAAGAAAAGAATTGATAAAGCCATATGCATGAAGATTATAGGTGTTTGATGAAGATTGATGAAGATCCACTTGAAGATTATGTTTTAGTGTGTTAAATATAAAAATAACATGTTAAATGTAATGTTTTGTTGTTATATCATGTTGGTAGGCTATATGACATAGGTTAGATGTCTTGTGTGCCTTAGTGTGTCTCTTTTAATCTATTAAAATGGATTTTAATAGGTTAAAAGACTTGCGGTATATAGTTTATAGTATGAATGCATTCAGTCAGTTGAATTATTTTTCAATCGATTGGTTTCACTTAAGTCAAGTGAAATCAGCTGACTGTACGGAAAATTCAATCGACTGTTTTCACTTAAACCATACTATATATTGTTGTGTTTTCGAGAGTAGAGAAGCGAATATGAGTTTTTGAGCATGAAACTTTGTCATTCTTCTTTGGAAACTCTCTCTCTCTCTCTCTCTTTGCAATACACAGCTGCAACTCGTGGGTTGAAGATCTTGGTTGACCTTGGAGGCATTTTGCCTTGTGAGTAGCTTGAAGAACACATGTATGGTTGGCTAGGGACAACCACCATCAAGTTTGGATGTTCTTGTGCCTCCGGTTGGTGCCTGATGTGATTTCAGGTCTATAACTATGATTCTTGCAGGATGTGTATCTAGATTTTTGTGTGAGTAAAAAGTCTTTTGTGTTTCTTTGTTCAAAAGTATAATCTTGGTGTGTAATTTGTAAAACTTTTGAATATAGTGGAAACCAGGCTCAAGTTGTCTAGTAAACTGGATGTAGCTTTGTGATTGAGTGAACCAGTACAAAAATAACTGTGCAATTCTCTCTCCCTCATCTCACTCATTTTGAATCTCTTTAAAAACTCAAGAAAACCAAGCAATTCGTTCTTTGGTGTGATTTAATGTGTTTTTGTGTAATCTGCATTCTGCATAAATCTTCAGTATTTTAGCCGATTGATTTGTCTTTTTACTCGATTGTTTCATAGTTCAAGAACAAATTAGTCTGTTGTTTTATGTTTTAATCGATTGAAAGTGTATTGGTTTGCTGCTTTTACATCCCAACTTTCTAGTCTATTTGATTCAATTGAAAAGAGGTTTACAAAAAAATTTATAAAGCCAATTCAACCCCCCTTCTTGGCTTAAATCACCATTTCAAAACTAACAATTGGTATCTAGAGCAAGGTTCTTGAAAGGTATTCAAGTTTGACAAAAAATATTTTGAAATGGCTGAAAGTAACCTCCCTTTTGCTGAAGGTGCCTCTATTCATAGACCACCTATGTTTTGTGGCCTAAACTATCAGCTTTGGAAAATAAGGATGCAAATTTTCATTGAATCTATACACAAAGGGATTTGGGATGCAATAGTTAATGGACCATATACTACTAAATGTCTTGTTGAAAATAAGCAGGTGGACAAGCCTTGGATTGAATGGACTGATGAAGAAAGGAGAAGAGCTCAATATGATTGCAATGCCAAGAATATCATCATTTCATCT
>Ga0099823_1005146_pt1 | contig 12973 bp, 6 predicted proteins | sample CowpearedBW_FD_76831 | JGI IMG/M metagenome (GOLD analysis project Ga0099823, IMG submission 76831) | Root nodule microbial communities of legume samples collected from California, USA - Cow pea red BW | ecosystem: Host-associated > Plants > Roots > Nodule | place: USA: California | collected... | reverse complement strand
GTTATAACATATCACTTTTGAAATGATTAACAAATGAAGTTGGCAAATAATTTATATTAAATGTATAATGTTATAGTACATTTGTATTTGAAATTATTTTCCATTTTGGTTGAGAGAGAGGAACGACGGTTTTAATAATTACTACATCCAATATATTCTCTATTTTAAAGAAGCTCTTTTATTATTTTGTCCTCGAAAAGTTCCGAAAGATGAAAATAAATTTAAATTACTCTTAATCTTAACTTTCAGACTATTAGACATACTGAAACCATAATTTTAAAAAAATCATATTAAATCAAATTAAATAGTATAATCTCTAATTTATTATCTTAATCTATAATTAAAAGGAAAATGATCAACTGTACACTAAATGTCAAGGGACATAAGAAAATTAATCATTATAAGTATTAAATCTCAATATTTTTGTTTGGTCTTTTTAAGTTCATAACCAAATTCCCCAAAATTAGAAAGCACTACAATACGTTGAATTCAAACTTCAACGAATTCATACAACACTAGTGTAGGAAAGAGATTTGACCGCGGTTATTTTGACCTTTTGGCTCCGGTTTTACACCCGAGGCATATACTGACGAGGTAAAAAAGATCTATTTATGCCTCGGTTATGAACCGAGACATATGCAAGGGTTACTGCCTCGGTTCTAGAGGGAACCGAGGCCTAATGGGTATCATGAATTAAAAAAAAAAAAACTTTCTGACCCACCGTCTCTAAAGTTAGGGTTTCCTCTCACCGACTCCGGCGCCGCAAACCACTTTGGCAGTCTCAGTAGCATCCTCGCCGCTTCAATTCAAGACGCCAAGGACCGCATCGCGCAGATCGAGTACGTCTTATGCTCCCAGCTCTATCCTCAACTTAAATCCGATGCGGCATCGAAACGGCACTGCACCGCCTAGCTCCAACGCGAGGTCGACGAGAACATGACACTACACAAGAACCTCGTGGAGTTGGTGCAGTCCAAGGTGTCCACTCTGAGAAACGCCAAAGAGAAACGAAACACTACGTTTTCAAAATTGGAGGACTGCGAGAGGGAGAAGGTGAAGTTGCTCGCAAGAATCAAGGAGTTGGATGAGAAACTGAGGAGGAAGACGCGAGAAGTTGAAGAGAAAGGGGCACGAAAAACTTGGTTCTGCAACGAGACTTGCGTTCGAAAATGGAAGAGAGAAAAAAATGTTGCTACTAACGCGAAGAAGACGAACAGTGGCGCGATTTCTTTTTAACCCTAAGAAGACTTATTGCCTCGGTTGATTTTAAACCGAGGCATAAACATCTATATGTCTCGGTTACATTTCACCTGAGGCATATTCCACTCAAATATGCATCGGTTATAGGAGACCCGAGGCATAAACATCTATCTGCCTCGGTTAGATTTGACCCGAGACATAAAAGTCTGCCACCTGTTTAAAAATATCAAAGCAGCGGGAAAAATAAAAATTTTGGGGAGGTTTATGCCTCGGTTCTATGTTCAACCGAGGCATAAAAGTTCGAAAAAATTACAAAAGTGCCACCGCGTCTTCATATACCTCGTTTGCGCATGAATCGGTGCATATTGGGCGCTGTAAAAAGTTTATTTTGCACTAGTGCAACCAGATAATATACCCACCTTTTATTCTTCTTTTAGTTCTTTTTACAATTATTTTTTTTTCTTTTAACTACCATGTTTATTAAGTAATGGTTTTAGTATCAAAAAGATTATTTTTAAAATAATAAAAAATGGTGTGTATGCATATTTCATAAGACTGATGCCAAAAAATAAAGAATATTGCTATTGTTTTCTTAATTGAGAAATGTTGAATATTGCTATTGTTTTCTTGATTTAATTTCACATAAATTAATTATTTTTTTTAACATTATGTTATTAATATTATACAATGACTTTGTAGATAATTAACTTTTACTGAAAATGTAATCCACTGCCTCTCAAATACTTTACTCATATTATTTAATATGGTATCAAATTTAATTCTAGTGAAGTACTTTTATTTACAATATTATCTATTATTGGATTACTCATATCAATAGAAATATAATCTTACATTTGAGGAATACACATGCTCGCATGTATTTGCAAATAAAATTTGTTACAAGTAGTAAATAGATATATCAATCAGGTATTTATGAGTAATGGATAACGAATAATTTAATATATTTTAATATATGTTTTTAAACAGAAGGAAGACTACTGATATCTGCATATTTATTACTCGCAAAAATTAAAATTAAAATTTAATTTATTGATTTTTATTAAATTCAATTAACAATTAATTTATATTTTATCAGTTTAATTTAACTAAATTAAAACTTAATTTATTTTTGTAAGTTAAATTCAATTAACAATTAATTTATATTTTATCGGTTAAATTTAACTAAATTAAAATAAATTTATAGTTAATTTAATTTTCATCATATTTCATATGTTTTCAGTAATTTATTTAGATTTTATTTTAAAAATTTATAACTTTTTTGAATATCTACGAGGATGTTCTTTTTAAAAACTTGCAAATATTTTTTAAGCAAATACCTTATTAATTACGAAACAGGTAACGAGCCGATTTTTTTATTAGGGTCGAATAGAAATACACGACGCTCCACCCAGTTCTCATTCCTACCTCAAGATAATGTCCAATAAATGCACAATCAAAGAAGAATGCCTCTCTTAGAATCATCACCTTTTTTATTATGTTTTAGTCACAAGTAGGTGATACCGGTTACATAAATGTGGTTAGGTGGAGTAGCACTTAGACATATTCCATGCAAAAAATATAAATGGTTTAATTGAAATATTAAAAATTACAAAAGTTATTTATATATTTAGAAAACAAAGAATTTTCTCAAAACAAAATCAAAATAAATCATTCAATCAATTGGTTTGTGTTCCAATCCTTCAATCTTCTCTATCTTAATAGAATTTCAAGTATTTTCATGCTTGTTATTCGTTATCTTCTTTTAAATTTTCCGGGTACAAGTGTTTTTCCATCATAAAAAAAAAGTAATTATTCTGACTATATATAATCTTTAACATCTTATTATGCGTGTCTCAAAGTTATGGTATAAACCTAAAATCACAAGACGTGTTACATTTTTTATGGATTTGTAATTAGGGAGGCCTAATTAAAGTTGTTAAAGTGGATCACAACTCATTCAACTTCATCATCGTATAACTTTTATGGAGGTGAGAATTCATGCATTTTGTGTCCATGGTTGAAACACAATATCATTTTCAAATGAACATCAGAATTTGCCTGTGTCTATATAATATGCGTTTTAATAGATATATTTGTTTAACTATATATATACATTCATTTGAAGAATTAATATAGATGTGAAATTATATGCAGTTATGAAAAAAGTTTGAAATAAAAAAAAAAAAAAAGAATTTGGCAGCGATGTCTGCGGAAGAATTGGGAAGACTAAGAGTAAAATTAGTGTGCATGTGTTCCCACGGTTAGGGAGATAATGTTGGCAAAACCTAACTTTGGCAGGGTGGGTGGAAGGAATGGAAGGTTCTACCTTATTCAAACTTCTCTTTCTTCATGCTCTCAAATCTCAACACGTGGGACTATTCACTTTTCTTTACATAATTTTATTATATCTTTCGTGGAAACCGTCTTATTTATATTTATAGTAGGTCTTAATTTGTTTTCATGTATATTTATATTTCTTAGATTTTTTTTATAGCTTTTACTTATTTTAATTAATAGTTTATTGAGTTGTTAATATTTTTAAGAAAAAAATTACTATTTTATTTTTATAATACATGATAAATTTTTTTGTGAATGTTTAAGAGTCATATTTCAAATATTTAAGTACATTCTTACAATTTAATTGAAATGATTTTTATACATCATATGATTTACTTACTTTGGGAATCATATATTATTCACTCTAACATTTTTATTTATGTTCTTTATTTTGTTTTCAAATTTATTTAATCTTTTGTTTTGTTATATTTCGTTTTCTTAATAAAAATAAATATTCGTAAGAATGACAACTGGATTGGGGTTTGTCCCTCTAATCATTTACTACTGGTCCCATAAAAAAAATTTGAAAATAATTTTTAAATAAAAAAATTAGTTTTAAAGTATAATTCTAATCAAATTGTATGAAAAAATGAGTAGCAATAAATTTGATTTTTTAAAAGAATAAATTTAAATTAATTGAACTATAAAATATTAATTTTTAAAATTTTTTTAAACAAGTTCATTTTCATAAGTTTAAATAAAAAATATATAAATCAAATTCTAAATACTTTTCGACGGTTAACAAATATTTATGAGTTGAATATCATAAACCAATCAATAAGAATATTATATTTACATTTTCGACGGTTAACTCATACTTCACCTTTAAATCAATCCAAAAAAGTATGTAAAATTATTATATTTACATATATCATCATGTCACATAAAACATAAGAGTAAATTAGTATTTAGAAAAAAAGTTATTCTAAAAATTTGGAACTTTTAACTATTGAAACAAATATAAAAATCAATTTTGTCATCTATTGACATATATCAAGCACTTTCACTGGATATTATTATTTGACTCAATATTTAAACTTTTCATTTATCTACTCGACGTAAGCACTTAAAGTAGTTATTTTCATATATGAATCCACTAACTATAGACAAATCTTCATCTTGTTTTCCTTACTAAATATTTTATTTAAGTGATTTGAATAAAAAAAAATCTGCAAATTTCATTTCATCAATGACTATATGTAGACAAATTTAACAATGGATAATTATTATAACTGCTGAATTTCTAAAATAGAGATACAAAAAAGGATTAATTCTGATTCAAAACTTAAAACAATATATTTGTAATTTGTATTATACTACACTTATTCATTTTACTTATTTTTTTTTAATATAGAACCATGTGAGTTTCTTACACATCTTGCAAAAAATTTTCACCTTTGAAACATTTTATCCACGAGTATTCACAAATGACGTCAATTGCTAAATTTTTCCGATAAATATATTAAAAACAATTTGGTATGTATCCTCACATATGTGATTCCACGAATGTTGAATCATAGGTCAATTTATATATAATAAACTTGACACCAACTTAAAAACTTATTATAAATTATTTATCTCACTCATCTCCGCTTGATATTTCACTAACATCAAATCATTAACAATTACAGAGTGAATTTTCAACCCGTCTTTTCTTATTCTCTTTGATTTCAAATTTAAATTTTGTTCTTAATATTTATTCTACACTAAATTCGGTTTATAAAATATTTACTTGAAAGAAATAACAACCAAAAACCTTACTAAAAGTGTAATATAACATAAATAGAATTTATGATAAAATAAACCAACTATCTTATTTATGAGAATGAATTAAATTTAATATGCATGGCCAAATAAGTTCACCACCTACAGGATGTATTTGTGGGCTGACCTGAGCAATCGAATCCTTACCATTCACACACTACAATAAAGACTTTCAATTTGGGCGCATCTTCCTGCACCTCCAAGGCTTCTTCTCCAAAATTTACTATTATACTCTTCATTAATATACAGGTGAAAAGTGGGTAAGTGGGTAAAACACAATAAATTTCATTTACTCCGTGCCAACTCCTCTGCACCCCATTCATACCATTTCTTCTCCTGTTTATTCTTTGTCTCATTAACTCATTACTGTGCATTCATTAAAATTTGAAATATTTGTGAAACGGAATACGGATTCTGTTTCAGAAAAATGTGAAACGGATTTTGTAATCCGTTTCACAAAATTTTCAATTTTTTTTTTGTGAAACGGATTACAGAATCCATTTCACATTTTTCTGAAACGGAATTCGTAATCCGTTTCACGAAAAATTTGAAATATTTGTGAAACAAAATACGAATTCCATTTCATAAAAATGTGAAACGGATTCTGTAATCCGTTTCACAAAAAATTTTTTCCTTTTTTGGAAACCAAAGATGCTCCCAACCTGAATATTATATGTGACAACCAATTTTGAATAGCTAAAAACATTGCTGTTTCAAAATAATTTTGTCAACTTGTACGACTTGCATGTTGGAAGGCACCGTTTCTAATTAATGAAGAAATATCCTTTGTTTGTTGAGATTATTAATTAAAAGTTAACTGGGAGAGAATGTACACTCCTTTTCCTCCCTGATCATATTTCCTTCATCCTCACCTACAAACAAAAAAAAACCCTTCAAAGATGATGAAGCCAAACACCCAATTTTTTATCCTGAAACCCCTCTATTTTCGCATCACCAATTCCTACATCATCATCTTCTACCTCCTTGCCCAAATCACTTCCTCTCAAGTCGATCCTAAATTCACTGCATGTGCACCCAAAACCTGCCCCAACAACAACCAATCTATAAGTTTTCCCTTTTACATCCAAGGAACGCAACAACCTTACTGTGGGAGCCCTGGTTTTGAAATCTCGTGTGTCGCAGATGGCTCCCTTACCCTCAATCTCTCTCACACCCAATACCTCATTCGTTTCGGTGAAAAAGCAAAAAAAACACCAAAACAGATTCTAGGTTCCGTTTCAGCCTCCTCCGAGACGGATTCCAGAATCCGTTGCAATGAAAAAAAAAGGAAACGGATTCTGTATTCCGTTTCAGCTTTCTGCGAAACGGATTTCACAATCCGTTTCGGTAAAAAAAAAAAATAACAAAACGGAGAAGAGCGAAAGATGGGGCCTGCGGAGTTGCGCGAAAGAAAGGAAAAAGGAGAAAAGGAGCCTGCGGAAGCTCTGTGGGAGAATGGGAGAAGAACAGAATGTGGGAGAAGAGGGATGAAGAGTGTGTGGAGGCGGTGTGGGAGAAGAGTTGTGGGAGAAGAGACGCGCAGCACAACACGTAGGTCAAAGATTCTTCTGGGGGTGCATGGAATCTGATTCTTAGTGCTTTATTGGGGTGCATTTTGGGGGTGCAGGGTGAGGTTGTATGGTTTTGGGGTGCAGATGCGGTAAAAGAGATAGTAACTCTTAATTTTTACCATGGACAAACATGGAAAAAAATTTGATTTTGGGGTAGAGGAGAGATTATTGGAGGTGTAGAGAGAAACTCCCTTTTTTTTTCTCACATTAGAGTATGCAGAACTTAAATTCTAAGATGCTTGTTTGCAAAATAAATTTTTGTGTTTGTAACAAAAAATTCCTGAAAATAAAAATGTTTTCTTGCGTCTATAAATTTATAATATAATTGCTATTTTTTAACATTTTGTTAACGTTCATACACACTTTTTGTGCGTAAAAGATTTTTTTTTCATCCTATTAAATTTAATTATCTCAAAATAACTTCTAAAATGATTGTAATTGTAATCGATTATATGTATAATTGTTTATTGAACTAATATAGAATTAACCTATCCCAAACACACAACAAACCCTAATAATGTTTTATTTGCATTTCCTATTTTACCTTTTTTTCTCCATCTCACACTCGCTTTTTTCTTCTTCATTCTAGAACCAACCTTCCATAATCGTAATAATGCAACCACTCTGGTGTCTGTGCAGAGACAAGTGACACAAACTCCGCTTAACATCGAATCCCAAAGTTAGGAATTTATGATCCCAAGTTGCAGCTACATGTGAGAGGCAGTGAGTTAACTCTGCAACTTACAATAATTAAAACAATAGAAAGAGATGACAATTTTATGCTGAGTTGCTGCTATTTAACGAATTCTTTTTTTCATTAATCCCTGCCAAACTTTGCTAGCTATATGCTTAGCATCGAAGTTTGAAGGCAAGTCTTAAATGCTATATGCTAAAAATAATAGTTAATGAAATCAGACTTTCTCATTTTTACTCTTAAAAGTGATTAAGGTCAACAAAATCATGCTAATCATTGGAACTTGTCCCTGCCCATTTCCAGTTTCAAATCAAACTGTGTTCTCATCACCCCATCCTCACATTGTGAACCAGTTAAGCAGAATCTGGCTTTCAGAAATAGAATAATGACACCAATGCAATGTATTGCAATCTCAATTGCATAATTATAATTAATTGCATCATCTTCACAACAAGATGTACCATAAATTTAAATGCAACACTAATATTTTAATACTCCTCAACTGTGTACAATAAAATATAGTTGAGATGAACTTAATAATCTATGGCAACACCATCTTTTGCGATCACAAGCAAACATCCCCACCCTTTTTTCAATCTCGTACTTTTCCTACCACCCATTTGTCTAACTGAATTCGTGACTTATGAAAAAAAATGAAAAAGGAGAAAAAAAAATGTACATAACAGTAACAATTTACTTAAGTGGGAAAATTGAAAGCAAGAAATGTGGTGGTTGGGGATACAAACATAAAGTGAATTTAAGAACCGAGAGATGAAAAGTGACTGAGATATTTTGACAGGAAGAAACTAAGAGTTAGGGGTGACATTTGTGCTATCTCTCTCTCTCTCTCTCTTGTATTTCTATATGTATTTCATTTTTCAACAACACTTCATCAAATTCATGCACCATCAAAGATAGTGCCCCAGAAACCCCACAAGGTCTCAGATTTGATCACCACCTCTTTATGATCTGAACTTTTACCAAACTCCATTTCTATATGGCTTTCTATGCTGGTAACACCACCAATTGTAACAACAAATTCCGAGGATTCCCAGGGTTTGAGGACGATGATGTTGTGTCCACTGTGGTTCCCGCTGTAACAGTTGTGGTAGAGGGTCGTTCCATCTGCCAGCGCATCAGCCTCCATAACCATGGTAGCTACGAAAGTATGGCCAAAGCCCTACGCGAAATGTTTGTGGAAAACGCTGGAGACAGTGATGATCTTGACCTTTCCAATGTCATTCCTGGCTACCTTATTGCCTATGAAGACATGGACAACGATCTTCTTCTAGTCGGTGACCTTAGCTGGAAGTAAGCACACCTCTAACGTTCATATTTATTAACATTATTGCTACCCTAGTACCACTTCTCTTCCTTAGTTATGAGCTTTTATGTTTCTCATTTTACAATTACCTTTTCATCTCGTTATTAATACTATGCAGGCCACATAGGAAAACCAACATTATTTCTTTTTAAACAGGTTTTCAGATGATGTTTTTTACAAGTTACAGTTAAAATTTTGGAAAAAAATTAATGTCAAATGAGTGTATCTGGTTTTTTCATGATAGATTGCTGGAAAGAACATGAACTCATCTTTTCTTATAATTATTGTTCATATATATGCAGCGACTAATTTCAGATATATTATTAATTAGGGATTTTGTACGTGTGGCAAAGAGAATTCGTATAATTCCAACCAAGGGTAACTCAAGAAAAGGTTCAACGAGAGCGGCGTAAGCAATGAAAACCTGCGACTATATGGGGGATGTAGGAGAAAAACATAGAAACTAATGAAATAATTGGATTTGAGAAGAAAATGTGTTTTAAGATCAGGAACGTGCGATAATGTTAGCAAGAAATGCTGGTTCTTGTGTAAAGTCTTTGTGTTCTTGTACGAATAAAAGCCCCGGTTAGTAATTCATGGTATCATGGACTACAAGTACTATTTACTCTTGGCACCGAGGAAAATAGATTTTGATTCCACAAATTGGTGCGAGTGTAGGTTTTCATAAAACAATTTTAGTTTTTTTTATGCACAAGATTGATGTGTGTGTGTAAAATTTGGTATAATTAACCTTTTCAACCTAATGTACGAGGATTGTTTTTCTAAGCAAGTGTTGATGAATGATTTTCATTATATTTTGTTCAACTTTATCTCTAGTAAACATATATACACTTGACTTGAGCTTTTTTTCGACACTTCAATGGAACAATGTTTTTTTGGACATTTTATTTATCTGAACATTTGATCAAGATTTGTCATTTTTCACGATTTCTATGTTTTACTATAATTATCTTTTATGTTTCTCAGTAGGTGTCGATTAGGTTTGTGGATATTCAATAATCACTTTTTCTATACTGTTATCTGTTGCAATTGCTCCCATAAAGGATAAAGTAACCTTAAATTCAAATGGTGTAAAACAGCAACTAATTAAAGAGAATTAAGACACCTTGCTTTGTTTAATTAGCTTTTGGTATAATTAAACATTTAACTAATAAAGCAAGTTGATGAGGACCAGCCTCAATATATTCGTTAAACACTTTCGTTATTTGAACTCTAAAAGGTTGATTTCATGTATACGCCATAGCGTGTATTATCTATATCTCTTGCTATTGTTTTTTTTTTTCTTTTTTTCAATACATGCGTCTTAAAACTATAATCCCAAAATTGAATTTATTTTTCAATATTCACAAAACATGTTTTATTTTTAAACATTGATTTTAGTTTATTGAAATGTTGTACTTATTGAATTGTTTTTTTCAAATTGAGTCTTGATGTTGGATTAATTTTTTTTAGCATATTTGTCTAGCTAGAAAATAAAATATGAGGTTATTTGTAATGCATTATATTATTAGTGTAGACCAGTGATGTCTATAACAACAGGTTACTTTATGTTTTAGACAAGCTATACTAATAAAGAAAATGCCTAACATCTCTATTTGTTAGTAAATGACTTTTTTTTATATGTAGAGCTATTAAAATTTGTTATATATTACTAAAATATTCAATATAACATTTTTACAATTACAATAGCCGTTAAAGTTGATATTCACAAATTTAACTCATACCTGACTTTATAGAACATCTTAAAATCATGGTTCGAAATAAGTTATATTCGAAAATAAACTTCTTAGCATATTTTAACAATATTTGTTATAGTTGTGTGTTTTTTTTTTCATCATTCTTGGAAATTTCTCTTATTTAAATTCGGAACATACATGGTTAAGTAACTCTTTAAACGAGTTTTTTTTTAGTGAGCAGTGTATATGCACTAATAGAATATAAGTACTTTGTTTATTAATACCGTAAAAAAACTTATATTAACAATTCATAGAAAACATTTTTGTACGCAAAACTCGAATTTATAATTAGAAGGAAAATCAAATTACCCTAATTTTTTTTTCTTGAGCCATATGAAAAACAGGACCTGCTTTGGTAATCTGTAATTTTGTAGAAAAAAGAGAAGAAAAAAGTTCCATTAACTTATGCATAAACTAATTTTTTTTCATTATTTTTTTTCTTAAAAGTGCTTTCCAGGTAGACCTTTATTAAACTCCTCAAATGCAAACAATTTTTCTAAGACCTAATGTTCATAGAAAAAAAATTAAAAAAATTATAAAGTATAATAAGTTTTTTAATAAATTTTAATATAAAAAATCTTCTTAATTTTTCCCAAAAAAATAATAATAGTTAAGACATACATTATTATTTTTAACTCTTAAAATTGCTTTATTTATCCTTTTTATATTTTTCTTATGTGAGTGTTCATTGAAAGTTTGTGGACACAAATTCTTTGTATTTATCGACCTTGATTGAAATGAATTTTAATAGCGGGTGAGGACGATCCTTTTCTTAAACCACCTTTCATTGCTTGCATATGGTATTCACGTGCAATGGGACAAGTATAAACATTGACATTGTCACTTTCATGAAAAAAATTGTATAAATTCCTTACACATTGAGTTATTCAGTAACATATGTTAGTGTGTAACTGTTCATATGTGCAAATTATAGTTTCCCGTTTAACAAATATTCTCCTCATGTTTCCCTTTCACGTAATACATACCTGCTAACAACTAGATATGTTCATCTTTAACAGATGTAACTTTTGGTAACCGGTTGTTTCCAATGACTAGTAATAGAATTTTAAATATGGAGCCTCCATATTAGCTTCAAAGTTAAAGGTTTAATGCAGTGACAAAACCGAATCAATCACGTTTTACGCTTCATGCCACGAGAGAAATATGTATACGATGTGGACTTTCAAGATCTCATAAATCGATATTGATTTAGTAATTCACCCAGAACAATAACATAAAGGTTCTATAATCTATGAGAATGGATTAATCACTCGTCATTTAGTTGTACAAAACAAATGCAGCCCTTTTTGTCCGCTGTAAAAATGGACGGCAAGTAAGAGAAAACTAAGTTCAGCTAGCTAGCATTATCTTCAAAAGGAGGTAAAGCCCACTCACTAGGGTTGAAATCCAACAGTGAATTCAAAACTTGGTCTGCTGCATCGTGAAATGATTTGTCCAGCCTTGGATCAGGGACCATAACAACAGACCTGAATGATACGTAACCAGAAAAGATTAACAAATTGAAGCTGATGTTCTAATTGAACAATGTGTTCATGTTTAATCATAATAATATGTAACTAATGGATAAGAGATGAATCATAAGAAATAGGAACGTGTAAATAACATCATGAATGGGTGTTATAAGGGACCACGCTGTAGAATCTGGTCACCTAATGATTTACCATTTTCAAATCATATTATTACTTGCTCATCTCAGTCAGACTGATAGTTCTGTTGCTGTGAGGAAAGTTATAAGATCCAAAACTAAGTAGTGAATTAGCTCCAGTTTTGAATTTTCTAACATCTCTGCTAATTTCTATCTATCAGTAAACCAAAACAGTACGAGAGATTTTTAGGGGGGAAATCAATCACCCTTGAAACTTGGAGGTTAGCCATAGTCTATAACCTAGTAAATGTTAAATTTTATAGATAAAAATAGACCTAGAGGTTACATAAATGGTAGGAATATCATTTTGTTAACAGGAAAATTGTGACAAGCAATCATGCTTCGCTGACTATCTTGCTTGTAAAATATTATCAACCGCCACCCGCAATTAAATAACATTCAAACTTAGCTATTGCAACAACATGCAAGACAGTGGAATCTGTTACCCAGCTTCCGATATTCATATGCCACGTTTTTTACTCCTCAAACATACATGTAATAAAGATATTATATGTGCAGAGTCGTGTACACAATATACGAGAGAGTGAGTGAGAATGAAAAGAGCCTAATAACATATATACAATAGAAAGATGCAATTTGTCATAATTGTTAGGTTGAAGAATTTGTTGAGTACAGAACACGGATTTCATCAATTCCAGC
>Ga0099823_1005139_pt1 | contig 12981 bp, 4 predicted proteins | sample CowpearedBW_FD_76831 | JGI IMG/M metagenome (GOLD analysis project Ga0099823, IMG submission 76831) | Root nodule microbial communities of legume samples collected from California, USA - Cow pea red BW | ecosystem: Host-associated > Plants > Roots > Nodule | place: USA: California | collected... | reverse complement strand
GATCTGTGTCAAAAGAGCACAATACATAGTTTATTTATGGTGTGAAGAACAAGCTTGAGTTTCCTGCATGGAGATCTATATCAAACACTTTTTTCTTTCTTTTTTGATGATTGAAAACACTGAACGACCTCAAACTCAAAACTTGACAGATTGTTGAGATTTAAAGGGAAACATCATCATGGACGAGAATGGTAGCTCAAGTAATGAACCAAAGAACAACAACAGAAACCTGCCTGTCTCAGTTTTTTTCAAAGATGCAAGGTACCCTTATATTTTATCACACTTGTTTCATGGAGGAGCAACATCATTCAACAAACAAATATGTGACTGCAAAATTCTAACACTTGGTTCAACAACATATGCAGACATGTTTTCAAGATGGACTCCATTGCTAAGGAGATACTTGGGATTGCATTCCCATCTGCACTGGCTGTTGCTGCTGATCCTATTGCTTCTCTCATAGACACAGCATTCATAGGCCACTTGGGTATATTAATTTCCTTGTCATCATTATGTGATGTTTTCACAAAAAGACACACAAACACATGTAAATTGCACTAATCAGTTTAATCTATTGTTTCGTTTACTATCATAACCTTTATTGGACCACCATTAATGTTTATTCTTATACATAAAATGTATATGTCTCAGTGTGTCAGGTCGATTATAAGGTTAATTCACAAATATATAAGTCACTACAAATTTCATTTTACAAGTCGGTTTTGTAAGTTAGACTTAAAATCTACTCTTTAACAAGATGCGGTGTAACATAATAGGAAGGTCTAGTATATCATTTGGTCCCTACATAGGAACAGTCTCTACAGACTAAATGCTTACTTTTTACACTGACTTTTTATTGTTGATGTGTTTAGGGCCTGTGGAGCTTGCTGCAGCAGGAGTGTCCATCGCTTTGTTCAACCAAGCTTCAAGAATTACCATCTTCCCTTTGGTTAGCATCACGACTTCCTTTGTGGCTGAGGAAAATACCATCGAGAAAATCAACAAAGAAAAGAATTTGACTGAAAACATTAAGGCCAAGTCCAAGGAGGTAAGGCCCGAGGATCAATTGGTTCAAGATTTAGAGAAAGGAGCATCCAAGGAACACAATGAGACTTCAACAGAATCTTCATCTTCAAGAAGTGCTTCAAGCGAGCTCGTGGCAAAAGGTTGTGCAACTGAGAATGTGGAAATGGATGGTACTTTCTGTCACTTTCTGGTTTTGCCTTTCTATTTTGATGTATACACTAATAATACACATGACAAACATTATAGCTTAGAATAGGAAATTCATCATGATAAAGATTATGTATGAGTATATATGAAAGTTTGTGTTCTCCCATTTTAGTTCAACAATAACAAATTTCCTTATCAGATTGCAATACTGGTGTCAGCAAATCTACCTCTGCTAGCAGTAGTAGTAACAAGAGTGTGTCAAAAGCTGGAAGGAAGAAGCGACACGTTGCTTCTGCATCAACAGCACTACTTTTTGGCACAATCCTTGGTCTCCTTCAAGCTGCAACTCTTATATTTGCAGCCAAACCTCTATTAGCTGCAATGGGTTTGAAACCTGTATGTAATTATCATCATATATGAGTTATATGTAACAAATCTTACTTGATTTTCTAGAGGGCATTTTCTTAATCTTTTACTGAAGTGAAGCTATTTCTCTTTGTGTAGGATTCTCCTATGCTAAATCCAGCTGTTAAATACTTGAGATTGAGATCTTTAGGTGCTCCTGCAGTGCTTCTCTCCTTGGCCATGCAAGGAATCTTTCGAGGATTCAAGGACACTACAACTCCTTTATATGTTATTGGTAGGTTCAAATGGAGACAAAGTAAAAGCCTCAAAAGTTCAAAATGCACATTAGTCAAATTTTTGCTTGACTTGATTCATCTTGTGTGTGTGGTTTCATGATTAGTTTCGGGGTATGCATTGAATGTGGCTTTGGATCCAATTCTTATCTTCTACTGCAAAATGGGCATCAAAGGTGCAGCCATTTCACATGTGCTCTCTCAGTAAGTCTTGCTTTGTTTCATCCTTGTAGTGTTCAAGCATTTCATTTAGCCATAACATGAACTTACAAAAATGTTGACCCTTTCTGATTAGGTATGTGATGGCATTGGCCCTCTTGTTGATATTAACTAGAAAAGTGGATCTTGTACCTCCAAGTATCAAGGACTTGCAGATTTTCAGGTTTCTTAAAAATGGTATGTGGTGGATGGCATTGAACTCAACATTTTTGGTTTTGATTTCTGTACTATAACTGAAATCTCACTCTCCTCTGCTAGAAATAAGAACACAAAACAGATAATTCTTGTTTAATTAGTGACCAAACTCATGCTAAAGTTCATCTTGAATTTCAATAGGTGGTCTTCTGTTGGCAAGAGTTGTAGCTGTGACATTCTGCCAAACCTTGGCAGCCTCATTAGCAGCAAGATTTGGCCCAATTCCTATGGCTGCTTTCCAAACCTGCTTGCAGGTGTGGCTCACATCTTCCCTTCTTGCTGATGGTTTAGCTGTTGCTGTACAGGTACATAAACATTTTTCTTGCTCATATATATATATATATATATATACATATATATATATATATATATATCAGTTATATATTCTAAATTGGTCTTATCTCTAGTAGATGTAGAACTTGCAGCATAAAATGTGATCATGTAACAAAGGTTGAATATTTTGCATCAGATCATGAGCTTAAATCTTACTATTCACATTATTATGCATACAGAAAAAAGAGAAAGTCTTGTATAACTTGTTGATGAAATGAGTGTTAGTAATGACTTTCACTATATCAACAGGCAATTCTAGCTTGTTCCTTTGCTGAGAAAGATTATGAAAAGGTGATTGCTGCTGCAACACGAACGCTTCAGATGAGTTTTGTTTTAGGAGTTGGACTCTCTCTTGCAGTTGGAGTTGGTTTATACTTTGGAGCTGGAATCTTCTCCAAAAGTGTTCTTGTTGTGCACTTAATCAGAATAGGACTCCCGGTACAAAATCATATTTCTGCATCATTTTCACTACAAGGAATCATTTTGATAAATTATAAGAATGAAACACATATCAGAAAGTTTATATCACGCACAACAAGTAACAACAACAAAGAAAGAATTTGACAAATAATTTGTGTGTGATTTTTATCTGATAAATTTCATATCACTCACCAGTTTGTTGCTGCAACACAACCAATCAACTCATTAGCCTTTGTCTTTGATGGTGTGAACTATGGCGCTTCTGATTTTGCATATTCTGCATACTCCTTGGCAAGTTCACCTACCATGATTTGTTTTTAAAGATTCTAATGTGGCATTAATGTCCAAATTTATTAAGCTATATATTTTTTATGAAATTGTTCTCAGGTTACTGTGTCATTAGCAAGTGTTGCTTCACTGTTCCTTCTCTCTAAGAGCAAAGGATTTGTGGGACTATGGATTGCACTAACCATATATATGAGTCTTCGCATGTTTGCTGGTGTATGGAGGTAAAAATTATTCCTTGTTTTAGACCATGTTTTTACCACCTTCTAAAAAAAAATTATCAATTTTTTGTATAAATCAAAATTAGTTTATGCATATAATATTGATAAATTTCTATTTTTATAATTGTTAATAACCTAATTTAACTTACAAAAAATTGATCCCAACATGCCTTAAAATATATATATATAAAAAAAATACTACATATTATAACATAGCATACAGCATATTATAATTAAGGTTTATAATGAAGAGGTGGGAAGAAATTTTTCCATAAGCACTTTAAAAAAAATTAAGAAAAAAGAAACCAACTTCTAGAGATGCTAAAATTAATTTTATTTACATAGAATTAATTTGTATAAGTTATTTTTTATCTTCTTTTTTTTTCAATTTTCTTTTTAACTTTTGCATAAATTGGTAATTTCAGCTTATAAAAAGTTTTAAATTTTCTCCGAACAAGTCTAATATATATTGTAATAATTTAATTAAAATGTTTTCTCAGTGTAATATCATCTTACACAATCACCATGCATCATGAATGATGCATGGTTAGATATTGAAATTTAAAATAATTATTTTTAAATTACATCTAAGATTATTCATATGTTAATAAAATAATTTTTTTATAAAAACAATATCAAAATTAAGGTCATAATATAATGACAAAACTTGAAAACAATTAATTAAATAAGTTCTTTAGAGTTATTATATGTATAATTGAAGAATAACATCAAAAGAGTAGGATAGAAAAGACTAATATTTTATACATATATAACTACAATATGTTAATAATCAACTAGCATAAACACAAGCGTAATATTGTGTACGTATTTTTTAAATATTAAATGTGCATAATATTATATTAGTAGATAATGATATTGTAATGTTATTAAGTTAATATATAAAATAAAATTATATTTATTAAAAATAAAGTGATATATATATATATATATATATATAAATATATCATAAAAGATGAGAGAATAATCGTTGATAAATAAATAATAAAGAGAAAAAGCAGAAATAGACAGTTTTATAAAAAAATTATAAAAATAACGGTCAATTTTTAAAATTTAATAAATAATTATATTTTAAAGGATAAAATTGGTATTTTGAAAAGTGAACACAAAAGAAGGAATCATCTTTATATATTATTATAGATACGTATGAAATATATAAATCCATCAAATTGTATCCATTCAAACCGCAGAAAAACATAGAAATTGTAAAATAGGCAATAATTAAGATCTGAATCACTTGTGCTTAATCATACACATGCAATGCAAATGCAGGATGGGAACAGGAACAGGACCATGGCGTTTTCTGAGAGGACGTTCAATGATGTCTTGATGATGCAATCTAACAAAACAAAATGGGAAGAAAATATGTTGTTTTGTATCAGTTTTCATCGTTTAGGATCAGTTTTTTCCAAGACATAATTTCTGTTCTCTACAATGGTCATAGTCTTATTAATATTCTATATTGAATAGGCGATTTACAAGTGTAAGTGTCATATCTTAAAAGTTTGGTTTTTTTTCCTTTTTATTTTTGACCTATGGTCTCTGTTTAATGTATTCTCTACCACTCATTGTTATATTTTGTATTCTTCCTACTGTTACTATGTAAACTCAATGCACGTATACATATTTGAGACAAATAAATTACTTTTCTGTTATTCATAGTTCTAAGGACATTTATCACTTTTTCGTTTCATCCCTATGTCACTTTGATCAAATACAAGAGGAAAAGAAAATAAGAGAAATAAATATTTGGTTTTTCAAACTTTTAATTTGTTCTTATACTTATAAAACAGTTTTTATGAAATCTTTTAACCAATTGACAAGAGGAATTTAAGAATGCATATTGTTTAACATTTATATTTAGCATAAATTAAAAGAGAATGAAAAGAAAACACAAGAGACAACAAAATTTATACCGGTTCGATTCAATTGAATCTATATCCGGTCTCTAGCTTTCCTCACTAGAAATTCCACTATAACAACAAGAGAAGGAATACAAGAATCCCTTATGCAATTCATAAACTCTAAAACCACACTTCTTGAAACACCCCTTCAAGAAATGCAAAAATTGTAATGTTCTTAGCAATTACAAACAACTACCACAATCACAATGATAGAAGACAGAATTTCAGATTCAAGAAATCACAAAAATAGTTTAAAACAGTAGCAGTGATGGAACAATAACACTTGATTCAGTATGCAGCTTTGGTGTCAATATTACACTCTCTTCACTAGATCTTGATAATCACTTAAGCACTGATGCAGAAACTGGTCCAAGAAAATCTTAGCACACTTTCTTTTCTCTTTTGGTTGAAAGAAACGTTCCACTTACCAGGTGCAGTGATCTGACTATTTGAATAGGATTTTGTCAGGGAATACCTAGTTGATTAGGTTATCTAGCTAATCAAATAAATTATGACAAAACTCAAGTACATGTTCCAAAATTAATCTAATTGACTAAATTAGTATTTTAATCGACAAGCGCGACAACAAAACAACAATTTTAACTATCACACACATCAGACATGGCCTAATAAATTAGATTAATATTCTATTCAACTAAATGTGAGACATTTAACACATTTAGCTTGACTCACATCAAGTTCATACAAATATCTATGTCTTGTTTAATTTCCATTTATTCTATGGACATCATAAAAAAAACATAAATTCTCTTTGAAAAATAGTAACAACACAAACTAGCTTTATAAGATTAAATTTTTTAAAGTTCATTTTTTAAAATAATATTAAAAACATTTAAAGTGTATCATAATAACTCTTTTAAGAGTTATGGAACACTAGTTTTTAATTTATTCCTTTTAAATTTCATTGTGTTATATCATTCTTAAAATATAATACATGAGTTTTATAAAGTTTACATTTTAATAATTTTTCATTTATATTTTGGTTGAAAAAGAAAGCATTTTTAAGATATAAACATATTTTTAACATTTAAAATTCAAATTTTTAAATTTTGTATAATGGAAATACACTTTCATGAGCCTTAATAAGATTTACATCTTGGATTTATTAATCAAGTTATGACTTTTCCAATGAAAACGACTTAGAACAGTGATGATTCATTAAACCTATACTAAGATTTTGGAGTGTTTCTTTTTGCACCACATAATTTCCATTTGCACCCCATCAGATGATTAAAGTCACCCCTAATCAGATTGTATAATCGAAGAATGATGTGTTCTATATTATACAATCCCAAACATTTTTTGAAACAAGTTTTAACTTTTGAATTGTGCAATTTAGAAATCAATTTTACTTTTTGGATTGTATATTTCAAACATAAAAAATAACTTTCGGATTGTACAATTTAAAAATTAAAATTTATCTTCAAAACAATGTGTTCCGAATTTTGTAATCAAGAACACAAGTATGATTTTCAAATTGTATAATCCATAACACAATTCTAACTTTTAAATTGTACATTCTAAAACCATTTTTTTCAACTTTCAGATTGTATTCACCTTCAAGTTTAGTGATCAACTTCCTCCTTTTGCTCTCTACACCACCTTTTTTTTATTAATAGCACCATTGTCCGTAGAACATTTTTATAAAGAGGATAACTATATTGTAGTTAATTTATATAATGGCTAATTTGTGTGAACAACTTTTTTTTTTACTATATTAATGATATATAAGTTTATTAGCTTGCTTGATAATTATTCTTCGTTCCAAAATATATGTGTATAACGATTGTTTAAATAATCAAATAAATTACAAGATATTCCAAAAGCTTTATCAAATTACACTTATACTTCGTGATTTTTCAAGCATTACAATGCTTTCTCCTAGTAAGTGCAATATTTTAAAACTTGAAAAGACCACATGAAATGTAAGAAAAAAAGGATAATATAATGATTTTAAAATAAAATAAAAATGTGTAAATTTTTTAAAATGAATGTTTCAGTATAATTTAAGAAAATATAGAAATGGGTGTACAATTTACTTTAATAATTTGTTATCTTCGATCTTTCCTCTTTCAATAACGCCAGAAAAAGAAGTTGTGTTTTTGTTTTTTTGTATAGAACCTCTATTGAAAGTCAAATCTAGCATAGTGAATCTTTTGTCCATTTGAAAGATTTTGCTTTTGTTTTTTTCTCTTTATTTTTTTCTTCTTCTTTCTTTTTTTTTATTTTATTTAATTTATGTTACAAAAAAAAAATGGAAATGTACCAATCGAAATGAATATTGACAATTGTCATCATTCTTTGCATGAGAGCACAGGATTTAGAGACTGAATTGAACATCATCCACTATTAAAATCAATCAACTTCCAATGTTGTTAACTAGAATATTAATATAGTTTTGCATTATGTTTCGGTAGAAATTCATGGATCCACATGATTTTGGTTTGAGAAACCAAAAGTAATTAATCATGTTTTTTGTGATTTGTGATTTAGCTTTAGTTATTTTCTCCATTGAATTATCACCACTTATATGTTCTGTTTCCAGTATTATAGTTTAGAATCCCTCTGTGTTGAATTCATTTTTGTGTCCTTCACTTGTGTATAATTTTGTATACTTTCACATGCTTATAAGACCAACATGGGTGGGTCTTCATGAATATGAGTATTAAATAAGGATGTACTCAATTACTTTTTTTTTTTCTAAGAAAAGTCAAGTGACTTTTAGTTGATTTTTATGTAATGAATGAACTTCAAAAAAAAAATAAAGATTAACTAAATTTAGACGACTTCCTTAAAAATTACTACTAAAAAAACTTATATTTCTTATGAATTTTGTTTTAATTCTCATATTTCTCGTATTACTAAAAAAACTTATATTTCTTATGAATTTTATTTTAATTCTCATATTTCTCGTATAATATGAGAATTTTTAACAGTGAAAGTTTCTGAATCCCCATATCAAATGTATGGTTATTCTTCCTAATGAAAACTCCAACATTAAGGTTTGCATGTTTCTCATATATAACAAACACTTCTCATACTCTCTACTATAAAAGTTCCCAAATCCTTTTGAGTTGAAGTAATAAATTAGACATCCTACACGTTGAATCAATGTCAAAACTTCATACCTTTCAAATTTGAAGAAAGATGATGAGAATATTTTATTTAAAGAAATAAATTAATTTCATGTTGTGATCAGATTAAGGGAGAGAATGAAAAGATATTTGCTTTTTACAATTTGTTTCTATAATTTCAATTGCAAAAACGTGCTTGCTTTCACAAATTTTCCTTGTGTGTTAATTTATGTGGATGAAAAAAAAAGTCATAAACTTAATATTCAAGAAGATAACTATCTTCTTGTGACGGAAACTTAACAATTAGGGTGAATTCTTATTAAGGGATAGATTTTAGGTAAAATGACCGAATGAATTTGAATAAATTTGGAAATATAATTTATGTTGTTTTTTTGAGTGAATTTGAAGATAAAAATGATTAGATTTGGAAGTAAAAGTTTGTGAAAAAAATTATTGATGTGAAAAATTTGTGTGAACAATGTCATCACCACGTGCAAACACAACGTTAAACTTCCAAAAAATGCATGAAAGAAACTGATATATAAAGTTTATTTCCATTGTTCAAGAAATTTTACAAAGGAGGAAGACATCAGATTAATATATTAAAGGCCAATATCATATTTCAAATTCGATACTAAAGTATTGAAACTTTAGACCTTTCAAAAAGGTATTAAGAATATTTCATTAAAAAATAAATTAATTCCAAGTCACGGTTAGCTTAAGGTAGAGAATTAGAAAATATTTTACTTTTCCAATTCGATTTTTATTATTGATATAAATTTAGAGATAAAGAGGTATTTATATTTCATTCACTAAAATTTACACAAATTCATCCTTACAATCTACTCTCGACCAATCAAACACACCCTTAATGTTAAAATATGGAGAATAACTTATTCGTGTTATCATGAATTAAGAAATGAAGATCTTTATTGTATGATGACACAGAATATTTATTTCAAAATAAATTTTTATATTTTAAGACAATCATTTTGAAAAGATTTATTTTATTTCCAAGTAAAAACGGGGTAAATAATTAATTTATTATATTTTAAAAACTCTGTTTAACTGTGATAGACTGACCTATGACACTCGTAAAATTACTGTGTTAATACTGTTAACTAAAAAAATTATATCGTTAGAAAAAATAGAAATTTTAACACAAATTAACTTTCAAAATATTAACATAAAATTGAATGCAATATGTTCCGAAAACAACATAATTAACTCTTCTAAAATTGAATGCAATACGTTCCAAAACACCCGTTTCAAATTAAATGTATTCTAAATATATTTCGAAACTCATTGTAATTATCAGAAAGATACTCTAAATTGATATGGCATAAGCGATTTATATTTCAAAATAGTTAAAATATATTTCGAATTTTGGCAAATTTTATCAGGTTTTAGTTTTAATCTCTGTAAAATATTTTCTTTAATTTTTCAAAATTTTAAATCACAATTTTTGTTCTCTAATATTTATTTAACTTTTATAAACTACCTGAATCGGACAGTGATTTTACCCCATGGACGAGCTTTAACACTATTCATCAGGGGTTACAACAATTAAAAACTATATAAAATTAATGAGTGAGACTCGTTAAACGAAAATGAAATATCAAAAATAATAATTTTTAGTTAATGAAAAATATATTAAAAATATGTCTAAAAACGTTAAAAAAATGTATGAATAACAAAATCTGTTCAGGATATGTATCCCAAAAGAATGTGGAGTGGGTCTTTTTCACTCCCCACTAATGCTTTGCTTAGTAGAGTTCCCAAATGATTGTTATGATTTGGTGGGGAAGCTTTTTTACTACAGATCTTTGTCAGACTTGACATAAACATTTTTTTTAGTGGGTTATGGCCTGTAAAGTAAAATATTGGAAACGGATTATATACTCATTATTTTCACTCTAATTTCCATATTTACCTTGCTTCTTTTTTTTCATTTCTTTTTCCTTTTACCATGTACACAACCAAAAGGCATGTGAAAAAACTATATTTGTTTGAGAAATTACATGATTTGAAATCATTAGTAAATGATTTCTCAAGCACTAAGGACTTCAAGCATGATCCTTTACCTAAATCTATGGCTGCCTTTTAACCTTTTTGTTCAACCCTACAGCTTCTAAATTATGGGAAATAATGTCTTCACTATGCCTTACCCACAACATTAAGCTTTTGAACAAAAATTAAATTAATTAATGTGTGCCTAACCCAACCCTACCAACCTGTTACCTGGCTAACCAACCCATCATACAAAGTGTATCAGAATATCTATTCCACATTACCATTCAGGAAAGAAAAAAGTAAACCAATAAAGCAGAACTTCAGTGGGTGATAGTTTTGCTAAATTTCTTCGAAGCTAAGTGATAGTTTTGTCATGTGCAGAATTTGAAAAAAAGAAGGGTAAGCATGATCAGTTAGATTAATCTCATTTGTGAAACTTTTATGGCAACTGATTCAAATTATATAGTATTATGGAGTGTTGGGGTTTCATTACTTTTCTGGGTCCGCAGAAGCATGTGACTTCAAACAGATAATATAAAAATTGAAAGAAAGCAGGCTCTACCAACATTAAAAATGAATAATGCACATGCTGCAACAGCTTACCCCAATACCTAATGTGGGTGGGTCCACTTCCCATGTCCTTCTGATCCTCATCCAGAGAAAATCACCGATTTACAGTACATGGTCCTGCGTTTTACTCTGTTCCTGTGAACAAGGTAAGAAAAGTCGCATTATGAGATTTTGAAGTTTGAAATCGACACCCATTAACTTGGTTCGGAACCCCACAAAGCAAAATATGGTAAAAGAAAATTACAAGTTGTGTACTCAGCTCATAAAAAGTAGACGCATCTGAATTTGCCATTCAATTGATGTATCCATCTATCGTTTGCCTTTTCAAGTGTTTGTTCAAAATATATCATCCAAGCTAACCTTGGTCCCCATCAACACAATAATCAATGCGATCTTCACGTCAACCTGCAACTGTCCCATATCCTGAAAATGAAGACACGTGTTATCACATTAGCACCCAAATCTCAAACATGGAAAACTCATCCATCACTCATGTTTGGCCCAATAATAATCTACCCACCTGCTTTTTTATGGCAATGCACCGCCCAGTCACCTCTCGACTAGGACCCTCATCTTCAACTTTGTGCTTCTAAGCAAAATGAAGCACATGTATCCATCCATTTTTTTTTTCTTCACCTCGGAGTTTATTTAGACAAAGATTGCAAAAATCCCAGACATGGCTTCGGAACCATTTTATGTTTTGGCTCCTCATATTCATTGAAAAACACATACTCGAAATACGTGTTCAATAAAAAAATTTACAGACAATTTTAAACACAGTATATGTAAACAAACACATAAAAAGGGATTTCAAATGATGAAATTCTAAAGATATACTTTCATCACCGGAAATAGAACCAGGGGGAATTATGTGTACCAGAATTTAAGCTCCTCGCAAAAGTAATTTTACATACAATACATGTACCCAATAAGTCCTTCCTGATTGAGGATATTCTCAGTATAGAAATTTAACTATAATCTTAAATTTAAATGTCACTTCTTAAAAATTGAGACGTGCATCATATAATATGATGAGAATCTAAAAATTATAAAGTACATCGTATTCAATACCGTGTATTTATATAATAAAAAATAATTTCTCAATTTTAACAATCATCACTTCAAGATGCATATTCAAATAAAAAATTATAAAATATAGATCTTGTAGATCCTAAAACTTGTAACACCCTTCCATCAGGAAATCCCCACAAGTCATGTACATGGGCGACTTAGCGACTTAATCAGATCTTGGCCCCTAAACCAAAAAATACATATAAAATAGAACCCTGTTATTTATTTTTCAATTTTGTACATAATTTCTGCTGAATTTAGATAACCATAAAAACAACCCGACATTTTATTAGAAAATAACCAATACACATTACAGGGCTTTTTTCAACTTATAATTTCCATTGAAAGTAGATAATAACAATTAAATTGCCATTACTTGAATTTGAATAATAACCAATACAACATACATGGCTTATACAACCATGGAAAGATAGTGGTCTGCCAGAAATAAACATTCAATGATCTATTGAGAAACACAATCTGACCCTCTATACATGCAATAGCAATATACTAACATATTCCTAAACAAGGAAATAAACTTCAATACAAATGAAGCTACTGGTTGTCTATAAAAACCATCAAGCTTGGCTCAGAATAAAATGAAGGAAAGAGAGTCCCGAAACTAGATATTTTTGGAAGAATGTTTTCTCTTTTACTAGGATATCATCGACACCAGAGAGAGAGAGAGGCTTTCTTCTCCCTCTCCCCCAAAAGCTCTCCTTTAGTAAAATAATGAATGACAAAATAATTGGAAAAAATAGATTATCATTCGGTAACTTTGCAGCCATCCTCTCCTTGCTTCAGTATCATCACATTCCCCTCTCCT
>Ga0099823_1005137_pt1 | contig 12984 bp, 5 predicted proteins | sample CowpearedBW_FD_76831 | JGI IMG/M metagenome (GOLD analysis project Ga0099823, IMG submission 76831) | Root nodule microbial communities of legume samples collected from California, USA - Cow pea red BW | ecosystem: Host-associated > Plants > Roots > Nodule | place: USA: California | collected... | reverse complement strand
TAACAACTAACTTAAATCTAATTAACCGAATATAAAATACCCTATCACTTTACTAAATAAAAACAACTCTATAATCTAAAATATAATCTAAATATTATCTAACAAAATTAAAGATTATCCAACAGTGTGTACAATGGAGTGTTGCTAAAGTATAGAATTTTGACATGATGTAGCTATTGAGAAAGAACTGGAAACTGCGATTTTCATGGCCGGTGGCATGCGTGATAGTAATTTTGGGGACCTGAACAAAGTGAAATGGGGAAGGAGTAGCAGAACTGATAAAGGAGTGAGTAAACTTCTTGAAGTTCTTCTTATTCCTTCTATGAATTGGTTTTGTTATTGTTATTGTGTTTTTACATATCTTCATTTTTTTCCCACTTGTATGAGGTGCTTGTTTAGGTCCACTCTCTAGCAACGATGATATCCTTTAAGATGGAAATCCCTGAGAATGCATGGAAAGGTGATGACTATGGCATTGCTCTAGCAAACCGCATTAACACTTATCTTCCTTACACTATCAGGGTTTTTAGCATTCTGCCTTCAACGAAGTAAGATATCTGGCTGGTTATATATACATTGTTATGCTTGATTTCTTAAGATTGGTTCATAATGGTATTTCTCTACTCGTATATTGATTGGTATGCATATGTTCTTGTCATGCGATAGATTAAATGAGTATTTCTTTTTCCTGCATTTCATTATTTGTCCATTCTTAATGATATTTTATAAGGGATGCTACGGTAACATGCCACTAGGAAATTGGTAATGTTAATATAGCAAAATTAGTTTAGAATTGACTACTCAAGTAAGATCTGTAAGGATATATGATTTGTTTAGTAGCAAGTACATGTGACAAATCTATGTCGGCTTCTAATCAGTATGAAAATTGAAAGCCCCAATTTGTTTACAAACCATGCAAGTGTTATACAAATCCTGTATGGTTAATTATGTTTAAAAATGTACAGATTAAAATTGTCATCTGTGGGAAAATTATAACAGCAACCAAAGCTCTTTCCCCACTAAGTGGGAGTAGAACTAACCTGTAGGATTATGCAGAAAGAAAAAAGAATATTTTCTTTTGGACTATTGGTATGGCTTATGTTTTTTCAGATAACTCACAAATTGTAAGTGTTTCTTGATTTTCAATTACTGCTATCTGACTGTTATTTATTGCTTCATGGTTTTGGCTTGTTTTAGAAGATTTGATCCTAGAAGGGAGTGCAATTTGCGGAAATATTCTTATCTCCTTCCTGCTGATATAATAGGAATCCAGAGTCATTTTAGCAAGGATGAAATTGATTTTCATATTTCGGAGTTCAACAGCATACTTAATGTTTTCGAGGTATACTCATTTTCATTTATATTTTGCTTAGTTGCCGAATGGTTTTACTTGACATGAATTCTCTAGTTTTCATCTCAGTTTCTTCTAGGCACGCACCTTACCGAAATTTTTTTCTGTGGCTCTTTAAATTTGTGTGTTGTTTAAGTTTATTTCTTGTTTACAAATAATGAACCTCTTGCACTACTTGCTTTCTTCCACAAGATTTTTATACAATGTGCATAATAATGATACGATGGTTTGAACTCTTGCATGCTTTCACAAATCTTTCTCCACTAGACCTCATCCTTTATAGTTGTACCCCTCCCTTGCAAACAATGTTAACCTTGTTTACAATTCACATCATGTGCACGTGAGTTTTAATGAAGCCTCTAATGTAAAAATGTCATTATCTCCTTCATTAAACATCCATGTCCTTGCAGTTTGAAGTATTGGACACCTTGTGTTTTCTCTCCTTCACTATTTTTGTGGACAAGCTGTTTTCTCTGTTGTAGTAGGTGTTTTTGATTGAGATTTTTTAATTCTGGGCTGTGTCAATGGTGTGGATTTTCAAAATTTGTAGTGCAATTTGTTTCAACAATGTTATGTGAGAAACAAGTGGTCCATATTTGACATAGAGGTATTGTATGTTAGTTTTGTAAAATAAAGGGGATGCTCATGTAATATGTTTTAAAAGAAAGGATACGTGTGTAATATTTCAAAGAAACTGCGGGATAATACCTGTAATATTTGTAAAACATAGGATACCTGTAATATTTGTAAAACATAGGATACTCGTGTAATAATTTCAATAGTTCAAGGGGTACATGTGAAAACTAAATGTAAAAAAAAAAACTTAAAATCAATTTTAATAACTAACTGTCAATTAAAGAAGTCATAGGCTAAAGTAATGATTTTAAAGTTGTTGTAATTAGCTCTAATGTTTAAAATCAGGTATTTATTTAACTTTTGTATTCGTTGATGTTATTATTGCAGGGAGAGCATCCTTTCCATAATTATACTGTTCGATCTAAGTACAGGAAAAAATACCAAGTAAAGCAATCATCTGGAAGTGATGTCATGTCAGACAGATCAGGACCATCTAGTTTGGCATCAGGTTGTGAATCAGAGGGTGAGGAGAGTGATGATTATGATTTTGAGGGTGGCATTCCAACCACATTAACTGATAAGGAAGAGAGGCACAAGCCTCCAGAGTCTAGTGAAACCAATGGCTTGAGTAGTATAAACTCTAATGTAGTAGTTCGTGCAAGATGGCTACACCAACCAGATGAAAAAGATAGATTAAATGCTTCCCATTTCAGAAATGTTTTTCGTTGTTCTTGTGGGAAGTTGGAAACATCTCTGGGATATGGTTATGTAGAGATCCATATATGGGGGGACTCCTTCATGTTACATCAAGTAAGTCTTTGTTGATTCTGACATGTAAGAGTTTAATGTTAACTTAAAACTTAATTACATAACTAGTGGTCCTTTATGACCATCCATAACCTTAATTTTTTCTTGCCTATAGAACATAATTCAAATGACTTGTCTCTTCATTCTTGTAATTTTTCTAGTGGTCTTTTATGACTTCAAAACTGGGGTTTCTAACAGGACACTGCAGTGTATTTGCTGCATTCATGCATTCTTCTCTTGAATTATTTAGTATTCTGATTACCTGTTCTACAGTAAGCATCTAAACACTGTAAAGGGCTGTACTTTGGGCGTTTTTCTATTCAACTAACAAAATATAGCTTTATGCACTTCTTGGTTGGGCTGTTCTATTTTACATTAACCTGAATCACACAGTCACACTAACTGGATGACTAATCAGATACGCAAGATGGTTGGGACTGCTGTGGCGGTAAAGCGCAATTTAATCCCAAAAGATATCATTTTGTTGTCACTCAACAAGTTTTCACGGATTGTCCTCCCGCTTGCTCCACCAGAAGTTCTGATTTTGAGGGGAAATGCTTTCAAAATGAGATCAAGTGCTGGAAGCTTTACACGGCAAGAAATGGTGTCTATGGTTGAATCAGAACAAATTCTCAAAGCAGTTGATGAGTTCTACACAGGTGTTGTGTTGCCTGAAGTGTCCAAGTTCCTAGACTCATCGAACTCTCCTTGGGCAAAATGGGTTGAGAATTTGGAAAACTATTCAAGCATTCCAGATGGTGAGTTGGATGAAGTCAGAAAGGCTTGGAAGACTTGGAAAGAAAATTTCAGGCTAAAGTCAGCATCAGACACAGTGAATGCACAAATGTTGAATCATGGTATACCTGTCCTATTTGTAGCCACATTTTATCTGTTCTGCTTTGTGGGCCAACTGCATTTTCTTTTCTTGTTCTTCTTGCTTGATTAAATCATCCAAGGCCATTCTTATCGTTTTCCAAGATGTAGTGTAGGGAATGAAAATCATGCCTCATTTAGTCAAGTCAATTGAACATAGCTACATGCAAAGCTGTCTAGATAATGAAGTTTTGTTTCCAATTGCTAAATGCTAACTAGTTTCCTTTTCTATTTCAATGGTATGAAATGAAAGGCTAAATGGATGACTCACAAGCCAAGTCAATGCACACCTCCATTGTTGTCAAGAAAGGTATGGCTGATTCCAACTTTCCAGTTTCCACCACATGTGTAATTTGAATCATTTAAATAAGGTAAAATGAGGATGTTATCTGATAAGTTTCGTGAAAATTGCAAACAAAAGGAGACAATAACTCGTTTCTATTGGTCATAGGAGAATTTTCTTACGTTCTATTCAACATAAAATCAGTCCATTAGGTTAATTTGTTTTTTTTTTTGAGTTCATATAGCTAAAATTTCATATTACAGGCTTCTTTTGGTAGAGACCACAACTATTTTCTATTGAAGACAATTCTATCTGACACCTGCACAATCACTGGGGACTATAAAATTCTCTTTTAAAATATTTAATATGATTGCATATCTAAAATTTAAACTTGAGAAAACTTGTCAAGTCGACCTACAGTTTCAGTAATTCATATTAATGAATATTTACATAGTTACTTTGTCTCAATGGGCTGATTTACCTAGATAAACTAAAATGTGCCTACTAAATTACCAGTATTCGTAAACATAACTCGTAGAATTGAATCATCATACTAAAAGGGTCCACTATGTGAATGGATGGATAGAAATAGAAGATGTGAATCAAAGTAAGTAAGAAATAGAAAGAAAATAGAAAACAGTTTAAGAAAAATATTGAACAAAATATTAAGTGAACGAAAATAGATGAAAAATAAGATAAAAAAAATATTGGATCTTACATATGTTTATTTGTCAACTCATTTTTCTTAATCAAACTCTTAATAAAGTAAAATTTAAATATAACTCAATCCTATAAAATTACTTTTAAAACGAGGTTTACATCGACTTATATTCTGTAATTTGACTTTATTTTTATTTGATATGGATTATTCAACACAAACAAACTCACATTTTTATTTTTCACCAATTTCTGTCCTCTCTCCTTCACCTAACAAAGAGTTCATCCTTTTCCAAGGAATGTTATGAACTGTAGGAACTAAAAATTCATAAATTTATTTAATCTGTGTAGATTATTATAGGACAGTCAGTAGATAAGAAGCAAGGAACTGATATTTCTTTTATTTTCTCCTGCTGTCATCGTAGGACAGGTAAACTAGAGGAAACAGAAACTTAGAAAATTTTTGAAAATAAAACCATTGATCTGATATTTACTGAAAAGAAACTATTTGGCTTGCTGATTGGTGCGCACCTATCATCAGTGGAACATGTTTTATATCCCAAACAAGCATGGAAACACGATCTTTCTGTACCATTAACTTCGTAAAGAATCCAACAGTAAATTAGTACTACTCATACAATTCTTGAAGGCAATTTTAGTTTTAACTTAAAACTAATGTTCTTGTACTAAAATATAGTTTTTATTCTGTTTCAAACCCATAGATTTTCAGTATTTGCTGAGAGCACCAGTAGTTAAGTAACATAGGCATTATTATTACACACAACAAGAAAGATCAAAGTTTATTGTACATATATAGCTAAAGACACAGTAGTCTAAGCTTATTTCTGGTTAAGAAGAAAAGAGATAGTACTATATATAGAAGAAGCAAACTTTATATATATAAGCTTGTCTAGAAATTCTTCATGGACGTGAACCAGAGACCTTGTGTAGCAGTTGAGGGGGTGCTTCTGGCACCTTCAAGTCACCACCTGAAGGAGGAGCTGGTGCACTGTTACAAAACAATAACCAATCTCATTACAAACATGAACTTAGTTATTTGTGGTTAAACAAAATGATATATGTAAGTTTGTTTTTTAGTGCTTTTAGGATTTGATAAAGAGTAAAACCTATTTCAGTTTCTGAATCTGTGAGATATTGACATATTAATCTTGAGTTTAGAAAAATATCAAATAGATATCTGAAATTGAAATCTGTCAATCAGAATAGTTTCCTACAGTTATATCTGTTGGAGTTTGTATATAATAATGGTAGTAACTACTGCAATGATAAATTATATATTTCAAATGACAGTAATTTTATTTAAGAAGTATTATGACAATGTCTCAGATTCATAAACCAAATGGAGAGCTACTTGATTGTAAGAAGGTATGTTGAGAAAACTAGTTACTTGGGAGCAACAGATGGATTGATGAGAAGCATAGCCATGAAGAAGAGACATTGAAGAAACCACAAGATTTTCATGTTTGCGTTCCGTGAGGATGTGAAAATGAATGAAGACAACACTCAAATGGCAACACATTATATATATATATATATATATATATATATATATATATATTATGTATGTATAGGTATGTATATCATTTCTGGTGTTCCTAGCTGTCTTGGATGACTTGACTTGATAATCACAGCAGCTCAAAGTAATTTAAAATTGGTGAAGTTCAACCAAATTAATTACAACTTGTGGTCTCCTTCAATTATTGTATTTATCTTTTTCAATTCAAACTAACTCTATCACTACGTCAGATTTAACTTTTTAAATTTTAAATTCTGCAGTTTAGTGTTTAAGCTTTTCTTCTATTTTTGTCCCTTTTTTCACCCACTTTGAGCTTATTTATTGTCGTTATTCAGTCTTCGGTCAAATGAAAAATTATATCTATATAAAAAACATTATCAATTGAAAGAAACCTTATGCTGAAAATTGACTTGTATTTTCTTATTAAAGTATAAAAAAACTTTTAAATGAACTAGTGTGGTGTTATGCTTTTGAGTACAAAGATTTATGTTTTAACTATTAGTCAAAACTTTTGGTTTAATGGGTAAATGTTAATCAAATAATTAATATCAGCTATTCTCTGCATAAAAGTTGGTAACAGCTAGCTTTCATTCTGCAACATGATTATGAAATGAGGAAATGAATGAAAGGAACTCCATTGAGTGGATGATGTGTTTGGGTGAGTGATGGAAGGAAGAGTTAAAGTGGGGTTAAAGGTCCTTAAAAATTCAAATTAATGAGTCAAAAGTCTTGTAATTAAGTAACCAATTTGATTGATTCGTTGGATCAGAAATAGGTGGAGAAAATGGCTTCTTTTCAACACCTGTCAGCATCATTGGTCTTTTTTACTATTACAAAAATTGCTTAATCTTGTCCAATCGTTAATAGATGAGAATCATAGATGGTGAAATTATGGTTTGTGGGATTTGTGATAATTGTAAATGAGTGTTATATGAGATTTTAATTTCATGAGGGTTTAAACTATTTGAACTTGAGTTTTTTATATTCACACTATAAATATTATTTTACCATTAAATTTTGTGAGATTGAGTTATAAAAAAAAATTACATGATAAGAAATTAATCTATTCTAGCAGCATATTTACAAATAGAAATAAAAATAAACATATAACATAAATTTAACATGATTTCTCATTTTACTTCTACAAATAGTTCACAAAATATCCTTATTCACTATATAATTTTTCTGACAAAAACAGTAAATTTTCATTTTTTTTATGAAAAACTACAAATCTTGTACAATTTTTCTCATATAAAATTGTGAACCTTCACATTCAAATTTGTTGCTAAATTTGCAAATCTTCACATATTTCCGTACAATTTTAGTGGTGAGTTGCAAATGTTTTCGTACAATTTTTATTAGACGAAAGATTACAAATCTTTCGATGATATAAAATAATTATTTAAATCCTTATTACTTACTAATATAATCTTAAAATCTATTCTAATAAAATTTAATAGACTTATTTTATCTTATTATAACTTATAAATATATGATATGTCATACATAAAAGACGTGTTTAGTGCATTCAAAATTTCATATCAACCTAAAATGGCCAAAGTAAATAATTGAACATAACCATACTTTAAATACTAATTTTATATAAGATTAAATTATACTTAAAATTCACTAATCTAAATGAAAAAAATATTTCCAAAATCCCCTTCTCAACAATCTCAACTTTGAGTGAGTCACTTTTCCACCAAATTTTTTTAGAGTTATCAAACTCCTCATTGCATCTATATGACCAATCTTCTTCGTGAATATCTTCTTTCTTTACCAAACTAAGTGCATTTGGTAGGAACCAACTCAGGCACCACTTTCTAAGCTAAAGCATTAAATCTCAGAGTCACTATTTATTCAAGAATAATTTTAAGACAGATTGTTCTATTTTTTTAGTGTTTTTCTTTTTTTCTTTTTAGTGGTCATATAATATGACTTCGGAGAATAAACTTGTCATCCCACCACTATTTATTTTTTATATTCTTCTTCAATTCAACATATTCAATGGTTTCAGAGTTTTTCTCCTAAGCTTCCCTTATCTTTCTCAATAATCAGACACAAATGTCCCCTCCCCGATTTTTTAAAACTTGTATAGCTATTTTTTTATTATTATTTATGACACTCAAAATACTTTTTAGTATATTATTTAACTATTAAGCCTCGGCCAAGATATAATTGAAAATTAAATTTAATATATCTGAAATTATAAATAAATTGTAAAGTTGTACAATTTTTCTATAATAATGGTCCTCACAATAAAATGATTAAAAAATTAGATCTTAGGAGAACATATTAAAAATTTGTAATATAAGTTTTTATTTTAATTTCCTCTTATTTTTGTATGATAGTAATATTTAGAAAGTATTTTTTAGTCAGAGATAAATGTTGGTTCACTATGATTAAATTATGTTAAAGAAGTGTGAAGAGGTTTCGAAAAGGTGTAGGGACTATAACAAAAATATTTTTGCTTAAATTGTGACATGGTTGAAAAAATACGGAATTTATGAAGAATGTATATAGAACAAATATAGTGTCCAAAAAAATTGTTAGACACGTTTTACGTTATTTTATAGAAATAAGTGTGCTTCCTGAGTTATCACTCAATATACACTTTCACACTTTTGTGTATCCATAGAACTCTTAAAGAGAGAGATAACAATCATATAAGGTTTTATGTTGTGTAAGAAACATAAAATTTATTAATTAAAGGATCAATAAGTAAATAAGTTAAAAATAAGAATAAAATAATAATTAAACTAGTAAGGAGTAATTTTCTGATAATGTTACTATTTGGTCCACTTAGCAAAATAGTCTAATTTATATCTATGTAAACCATAAACATAGAGACAGGATTTCCTCCCTCACAACTATCGTATGTTTCTCTACCTTAAATTCTTCAAGTAAGAGAGAGATGGTACAATATTGAGTCAAGTGAAACCTTATATTATTATTGTTATTAATTAATCTAATTGGATCTTAGAACACTAAAGAACCATCTCATAGAAAGAAAATGCGAAAGTGATCTATCTTATTTAATTTTTAGAGCATGTTTCTGTTTTAAGAGCTACAAGGGTCATAGAAAACAAAATAACAAGATATATACTTATATAATTTTATGTACTAACAATGTCTTATCGACATTTTTTGGATGTCTCATTGAGATATCATCTAGCCAATTCAAATAGTGAAAACTTGATTTTTTTTTATAATTTTTTTCACACTGTGAACTTATTCATTGTAAACATTATTTGTTCTCTCTTTTGAGAGTGTTTATTTGTTATCTTAGGAGTTCTTAATATTAATGGGAGATTGAGAAATGTTATACTTGGAGAGGTTATACACGTATAATCTAGAGAGATTTGTATACTCATTGTTACCCTAAGAGATTTGTATACTTATTGTAACTTGGAGAAGTTTATGTGCTAGTTTTATTAAAAATTTATTTGATTACTAGAACCTCGTAAGTTTTTTCTTAAGGGAGAGATGGACATAGTCTATGAGTTTGAGTGAACTAGTATAAAACTTTTTACCTTTCACCTATTTGTTTCAAGTTTTTTTAGTTTTGTGTTGTGTGAAAAAGAGTTTGACACTCTATTCAACTCCCTCTTTTTAGAGCCTATTGTCCCAACACTAAGGAAAGCTCTATGAAGTGATTTTTAAGATTATTTTTGGTTAAATTGCTCACTACTTATCATATCATTGATGAGATTTTATCGACAAACAAAAATTCATTTTCAATGGTGTTTGTTGATAGATTTTAGAATTTTAATTACCAATATATATTTTCTTTCCTATAATCGATTTCTCGGTAAATTAGAATTTTTATTGCCGTCGAAAAGTATTTGTCAATAATTGATTTGTTACTAAAATTCTTCGGTAAAATTTGTTTGGAAAATGAATGTCAAAGTTCTCAATTCGGAATTTTATCATATGGTAGTAAAATTCGTTAGTAGTAGATTTTTTTCAAAAATCCATCAATGAATTAATAGACGTCAATTTTCTTGCCAAGTTCAACGATATATTTTGTTATAAATTAATTGTGGATTGGTGAGAAGAAGAAAAGAAGAGAAGAAAGAGGAGGAGGACGAGAAGCAGGAGGAGGCGATGACAGTTGCGGAGGCGATGATGCCAACAGCAACAGTAAAATGAGATGGTGGTGGCAGTGACAACAATGACAAAGGAGGAGGAGGAGTTGGAGTTGGAGGTGGCACACTTTGTTGTGGTAGTGACGAAGGAGGAGGAGGAAGAAGAAAATGAAATCACAATATTTACTGATGAATAATTATTGATGATCAAAATTCATTGGTAAATTACAAACAGATGAAAACTAATAATAACTACCAACAAATTTTGTTCGTCGATAATTATGAACGGATTTTCCTTATCTGTCGATAAGTATTATATCGATAAACTTTTGGTTGTCGGTCATTTTAATTTACAAACAATTTTTTATTATTATTGACGCTTCTACCCATCAATAAATATATATGTTTTTATTGTAATGATTTAGTATATTAAGATTCATTATAACATCCATTTTCAAGTGATAGACGTAAGTATCTTCGGTTGATATGAATTTTAATATTTTGATTGCTTATACCATGATATTTAATGTCGGAATATTTGTTAATTATTTGAGGAACCGATACTTAATACATATTTTTATACCTTGCTCAAAAGTAATATTATAATCATGTTAAAAAAAGTGCCTTACGGAAGAAGCTTTAAATAAATTACGATTAAGATATTTTTATTTCCATATATCTAATTATTTCATTAATTTCAATTATTACATTTCTTCCTCAAAGACACTATTTATAATCAAAGAAAAAAGCACAAAAAATATTTAATTAGGAATTTATACTTGGATAGAATTCGACCAACAATTTTATGTTAATACAATACTCTTGTCTACTCATTTTTAAAACAAGAACCAAACCTTGGTACCCTTACCAAGTAAAAAAGTTATGAATACTGAAATCTTGTCAAGTTTTTTAAACATTACCAGTTATTAGAAAGATAAGAAGAGGTCTAAAAGAGATTGACATGAGAAGTATATATAATATACATGTGGATATCACAAAACACAATTTTGATTTTTTTATTATCCCCTTATTATCAATATTTACTCTCACATTTCCAAGAAGATTTTGATATAACAAACCAAGTTTTTGAGTTTGTATGTCTATTTGGACATGTCAATACTTCAAAGAGATTTGCAAGATAAAAATTTATTGTGCACGAACATGTTGAGTTCTATAGAAAAAGTGTCAACCCAAAGGAAATCATATTCAACATAACTATATATAAAAACTTGCCCACGCATAAACAATTAAGAATTCTAACTAAATTTACATGAATTTATTGTTGTGTATACATTAGTTTTTGTAAAACTTTCAATATGTCTACTAAAAGACTTATAAAAGTTCACCTTAAATCTTTTACTATGTGAAGCTATTCTCTCATACTATGAGTGTTCACTCTAGTGAATATTTATTTTTATAATCACATTCAAACAACTTTTGTAAGACTAAAAATGGCATTGTGTACTAAAAAAAGTCATAAATGTCTAATATTAAAGAATACTAATATTTTTTTTTAAAAAGAAGGTATGTTTCTACTTGAGTCTTAAATAAGATTCCCACTCTAGAAATGGATTAAGAATTAATCATATTGAGTAAAATCGGTGTTAATGAAATTACTAAAAAAAATTATATTTAGAAGGATTTTAGAATATCTATACAAAAATGTACATGAAATTGATGTTTGCGAACTTTTATAAAAATTTCAGAGGAAAATTTTCACAAATTATTGTAAACTAATCTGAGTTAGTATTATTTAACTATTTATTGTATTTTATATAACTTAGATTTTAAGCTCTCTAGTTGAAAGTCAAGGAAGTTTTTGTTCCCAATAAATGATGCTAATGTTTTACTTCCAAATTCAGTAGGATAACACCGTTAGGTTCAATCACCACATCTGAACTATTATCCATCTTGAAGTTTGAACCTCCTAATACAATTTTGTCCTTAAAAGATGTTTTGAAGGGTTAAAGGAGGAAAATATATTTAAATTGTCATTTATCTTGACTCTTAAATGATGTGAGCCTATTGAGTGTACCAAAACAAATCCCCACTAGAGAGATGATTCACACCTTTGGAGCGTCGTTTTCCTCCCCAAAGACGATGAAAATGTTCCAATACACTCAATAGTCCAACATAGCTTATGAGTTCAAGCCAATATACAATGACGTAATATGTTAAAAAGTCATTTTAAAAAAATATCAATATAATATTTATACAAATAATAAATTTGGTTTAAAATTAGAGAAAGACAATATTGCTCCAATTTTAAAAAAAAAAATTGGGACTAAATTGAATTAAAGAGACATATATTTGATTAACAAAATATGAGTTAATAATATACAATCATATACAATATGTTAAAAAATCATTTTTAATAAAAAATATCAATGTAACATTTATATAAATAATAAATTTGGTTTCACTTTGGATAGAGACAATATTTCTCTATCTTTATAAATATTGAAACTAAATTGATTCAAATAGACATATAGAAACTAAATTGAGATCAAGACAATGACACTTTAACACTGATAGTGACACATCACATTGTCATGTGATATTAACAATGTCATAGGAACATGACATATGAACAAAAAAAATTGTAATTTTTTAAAGAATAAATAATCACATATTACACATATTAACATGTGACATATTGTTAAGTCGTTAGTCATTTTGTGAAGACCCAAAAATTTTCAGCCTCTGTTACCTTCTCACTCTCTGCCACCCACACCACTGAAAACACTCTTCTCCTCTCTTCTCTGCCTTCTCTCTACCAAAAGAGAAAATCCTAAACCACTATTCTCTATTG
>Ga0099823_1005134_pt1 | contig 12986 bp, 10 predicted proteins | sample CowpearedBW_FD_76831 | JGI IMG/M metagenome (GOLD analysis project Ga0099823, IMG submission 76831) | Root nodule microbial communities of legume samples collected from California, USA - Cow pea red BW | ecosystem: Host-associated > Plants > Roots > Nodule | place: USA: California | collected... | reverse complement strand
TATACACATATATATATATATATATATATATATATATATATATATATATATATATATATATATATATTGATTTGGGCATATATCTAGCTGAAGTGAGATCCACAAGAGTTTCCTAGTTGTGTTTGAGACTGCAAAATAAATTCTATTGCACCTTTCTCTTTATGTCAATTTAGATAAATTTTGTGATCAGTAGGTTGTTAATGATCTCTTATTCATCATTTATATACTGTAAAAGATGTTGATGTGCCCGTGTTGGACACATTTTAGGGATTTGTGTCAGGTGTGAGATAATACTTCAAATTTTTGTTAAAAAGTTTTCATGTTGGTGCCTGTGTATGTTAATACTTCTTAAGTGTCCATGCATATTGTAGTTACCATGTACCTTTTTATTTTAATTCCTAGTATTGCAGGTTTAAATATGACACATCAATTTGCATTTTTCTTACAAAATATAATAATTAATGGAAGTTTGGAGCTTTGAATTGATGTAGCTTGCACTTCTTTGTGATTGCTGAGTTAATTTCTTTTGCAGGTTGCGGGTGCCTTTTGGTACTTGTTTTCTATAGAACGAGAAACCTCATGTTGGCAAGAAGCCTGTCGAAATAATACAGCAGTGTGTAGCAAGGCAGATATGTATTGCAATGATTATTTGGGTGGGTTGAGCAAAATTTCGACATTCCTGAATACTTCTTGCCCAATTCAGAATGCAGATAAAAATCTCTTTGATTTTGGAATGTTCCTTGATGCTCTTCAATCTGGTGTTGTGGAGTCAAGAGATTTTCCACAAAAATTCTTTTACTGCTTTTGGTGGGGCTTAAAAAATTTGAGGTGCACTTCTTTGATTTTTATTTTTACTATTCGGTATGAATTTAGGTTTGAAGGTAGATCATATTATGTTGCAATAAGTTTACTATTTTGTGGCTTCTTTTGGGGTTTGACGTGCAATAATAAGAGTATTTTTTGTACTGTTGCTCAAAGCATGGAAATGTTTATGATAGTTCCCTCTTATGTTGGAGGACTTGTTGTGTTTACAAGTTCTCTTCCTTCCAAACTGCATGCATCTTCAGGTCCAAGTGTTTTTGCAAGAAGTTGTTGGGCAGATATTAGTAGATATATAATGAATGGATCATCAATTAAATTAATGTACTTGTTAGATCATCAATTACTAAAGTTATTATCTAATATTCTGTAATTTTTTATATTGTAGTTCTCTTGGTCAGAACCTGGCAACAAGTACCTATGTCTGGGAAATATGTTTTGCAGTTTTCATTTCTGTATCTGGTTTGGTGTTATTTTCATTCCTCATTGGAAATATGCAGGTTCGTACCAAATACTCTGCCTGTTCCCTTTTTTAGGGTAGTTGAAGGTTCTTCTGGAGAAACTAAGAAATGCAATATTATTTTTTTTTTTATTTCAATAAAATATTTATTAGATTTTTTATTTTACCCTTTTCCTGTCTGTATCATACTAAAGTATATCTTTAAACTAGTTAAAATTAGGTGAAGGGTGAGAGTATAAATGGTTAATGACAGTTAAATAGAAACAAAAAAAAAAAATGTCATCTAATTATGCAATGGAGCTGACACGTACTATTTATTAATTTTGGATTTTGTAGTACATTTATTGCAAGCCTGTCTCATATTTTCTTGTCGTTTTCTTTTCCTTCTTTGAATTGAATACTGTTGTTCTGTAAGGTCAGTAAATGTTTTTATCTTGCTAGTTGAATTAAGACATCCTAGTTGAATTATGGGATTTCCAAGGAACAACTGCCGAACTAGTTTTTCTTATCCATCTTCTAATCATATACTCAAACGCTGGTCTCCTTAGCCTTTTCATCACATTTCTACAATTCTTGTTGTGGCCTAAAATAAATGAGTTATGAACAATGCTACAACAAACAGTAAAAGTAGTGATGAGTTTAGTAGAGGTAAATTAATTTGATAAGGAGTATAGTTGCAAATAGAGAAAGAGTTGGTATTAGTTTTGATTTGCCATGTGAAACTCAATCTATTATTTAGAAGCCTGAGTCATTCTGTTATATTTTCTCTCGTTTTTTTGACCAATTAAACTTGTTTTGAAACAGACATATTTGCAGTCAACAACCACAAGATTGGAGGAGATGAGAGTAAAGAGGAGGGATGCAGAACAGTGGATGTCTCACCGATTACTTCCCGACGGCCTGAGAGTGCGAATAAGACGATACGAACAGTACAAATGGCAAGAAACCAGAGGCGTAGATGAAGACAATTTGGTTCGGAATCTTCCCAAGGATTTAAGAAGAGACATTAAGCGACATCTTTGTTTGGCTTTGCTGATGAGAGTAAGTGTCCCTGTCCCCTTCATAGGTTTTGTTCCTTTTCTGCTCCTGTCCACATATTTTGAATTTCTTACCTTTGTTGAATATCTCTTTTCCAAAACACCTACTTTTAATTTTAAAGATTACTATGAGTATCCAATGTTTTTAGTAATAAACGGGGGCAAGACAAAAGCCCAACTAGAAACAACCTTGAACAAAACAAAAAGTTGTCATTTCACTTTTAAGACATGTTTTATCTGGTTATATTGATGTTTTTAAGACAGAACAGTAGTTTTTTCAAACTTATATGATCCAAGGTTAATCTTATAACTTTATGTCATGTTAGTAAATTTCAATGGACAAGTTTCACAAAACTCAGGTTTTAGACCTTGCAACAGAGAAGATACTCTCTAACAGTTAGTTTTGTTTCAAAATTAGTTTCTGGCATTCTGCAACAACAGTTGTGTGGTTTTAATGACATTCATTGAACATTTTGTGTGTTGTGTGAACCCACGAAAGGTGCCAATGTTTGAGAAAATGGATGAACAACTTCTGGATGCAATGTGTGACCGTCTGAAGCCGGTGCTGTTCACCGAAGAAAGCTACATTGTGAGGGAAGGAGACCCGGTTGATGAGATGCTGTTCATAATGCGTGGTAAGTTATTGACCATAACAACGAACGGTGGAAGAACTGGTTTCTTCAACTCTGAGTATCTGAAAGCTGGTGACTTTTGTGGAGAGGAGCTTCTGACATGGGCCTTGGATCCTCATTCCTCATCCAACCTTCCCACTTCAACAAGAACTGTTCAGACTCTTTCAGAAGTGGAAGCCTTTGCTCTCAAAGCTCATGACTTGAAGTTTGTGGCATCACAGTTCCGGCGCCTGCACAGCAAGCAGCTACGCCACACTTTCCGGTTCTACTCCCAACAATGGCGCAGCTGGGCGGCGTGTTTCATCCAAGCTGCGTGGCGGCGCTATAGTAAGAGGAAGCTTGAAGAGTCCCTGGTTGAAGAAGAGGAGAATAGGCTGCAGAATGTGTTGGGTAAATCTGGTGGAAGCTCACCCAGCCTTGGTGCTACAATATATGCTTCAAGGTTTGCTGCTAATGCTCTTACATTGCTTAGGCGTAATGGTGCAAAGAAGGGTAGGGTGCCTGAGAGATTACCCCCCATGCTGCTTCAGAAGCCTGCAGAACCTGATTTTACTGCGGATGAGGAATAGGGAGTGTGTGAGTTGGAAGCACAAATGATGAACATGGATTCATGTTTTGGTACAATTGTATATGTAATATTTTGGTAGAACAAGGCAAGTTGTATATATAATAATATCTTGTTATTTAATGCTTTTTAATATGTTTTTGGTTTCTTCTTTTCTTTTACTCTAAAGTATTTCGTTATTCAGTAATCAAAGGCATAAAAATGGAGTTTATCTACCTATCATTCTATCTATCTACCAAGTTAATTGATACGGAACGGCAAAATTAATCCAATTCACTTTTGCTTGGATCCAATCTATTTAAGTCCCATTTTATTAAATATTTAATCAATTTAAAATCTATTTTATTGAATCAGGATTTCAATATGATATACATTTTATATATTTTATAGATTGAATATCCGTTCTCTAAATTCAGATTTTTAAATATAGATAATCCAAAAAAATCCAATCTATATATTCAATTAAAATTTTTAGTTAGTTTAGGTTAAAGGACGAAATGGACTAGTCCAAATTTAGCCATATTTAGAAGTTGGTTATATAAATTTTTCAATATGATCTACATTTCTTTCTAGACTTTCAAATTTGTTAGTGTCTCACTAGAGAGTTTGGTTTAGGCATAACACTTTCACATTAGTTGTAACATGATCTTGTTTAAATTTTTCCGAGGGAAATCCTCTTACGTTCACATTTGGCACTAACATGCCCAAGTTTCCCACAATGTTGGAAAACACCTTTAACATTTTTAGAAAACATTTTCTTTATCTTCTTCAAACCTTTCATATCATAGCCTAGACCAAGTTTTCCAAATATATATAGAGTATGAAACAAAAATATTTAGAGCTTTAGAGCTCTTGAAAAAAAAAATTAGAAATCATGCTTGTAGCATGTGGTTTTTCTTTGTAGACGTTCAAACTTTTTAGCATCTCACTAGAGAGTTTGCTTTGGACTTAACACTTTCACTTTAGTTGTAACATGATCCCGCTTAAGTTTTTTGTCTTTTAGAAGAAAATCTTTAAATTTTTGCTTTAATTTAAAATGTTGCTAAAAAGTCTAATTACAACCGGTGAGAAGATCCTCATACGCTAGAGCATTCTCAACTTCTTCCTCGGATGATGAGTGAGAAGCAATTTGAGAGAAGATTGAGGATTCAAAGTTACCTTATCATCTATGTCTTCCGTGAGACATGGATTAATGTGTTCTTCTTTTGAGCTAAATTTTGAAGTTGAGTTTGAATCTTCCCTTGTGGCCATCATACTCTTCTTTTTAAACTTGGATTTTCTATTCAACTTAGGGCATTCTGTTTGCGTGTGCCCAAGTTATTTGCATTCATAGTAGATCATTTCTTATCCTTTTCCTACTGACGGGTTCATTTGGGTCGGTTGACCTATTGTACTCCTTAAATACTAGCATCTTCCAAGTAAAGGAGTCTCCATGATATCAGTAATGAACAAGTGCATTCATGTCATGTTCACTGTGACTATGGCAGATGGGTCATGATATTTGCTTCCTTGAGTCGGTCGATTTGGGCCACGAGGATTTGGTTGGTTCGGGTTGAGTTAGGGTAGAAGGAACAAGCTCCTTCATTCCCCTATTCTGCCTTATAAGCACATTCTTGATGTGTAAGGCTTTAAATTCTTCCTGGTACTTCCTCTTCATTGCATCCATCTCCCTCCTCATTTATCTCATCATAACCATAGGGTCCATCTGTTGCTCTTGCAATGCCTCCTCCACTACTACATTGTTCATGTGCCTTGTGGTTACCATGGGAGAAAGTAATGCTCGCTTGGCCTCACGGTGGATGTCAACATGTTTCTACAAGATCGATAAGACAAAATTAACTCCTTGTAGGCTTGGACTTCCGGTCACTCTTGTCTCCAATTTGTCCATTATCAAGTATGTTCTGATCGTCTTGAACTATTTGAGTGGTACTTGTAAAAGACACTTTGATGCTTAAGTCAATAGGTGTCTGGTATTAAATGCAGTAATCAATATAAAGAACTACCTTACTTGAACCTCCTATTTATATTATTTATAATGAGCTTTTACTTACCATTAACCTAATTACGACCCAATTATACCTTAATACGATTACTTAGCTATTTTATATTAAGCTATTTTTAGATTTTATTAATCACACTGAATGTCAATCCATCGATCATATTTTATATTAATTATCAACCTATAAACCGGTCCATTAGTCATGGTTGTTTGACTCGTTGGTGTAGTGTACAAAACTTAATAAATATTCTAAATATTTCTTTATTTTAAATTATAAGAACATGTTGCAGGTGGATCTTCTTCCCAACACGGCTAAGAATGAGATTAACTCAATTATGTGCTATGTCGAAACAATTTTAATAGTCCCATGGTGTCCCTAATTTAGAGCACTTTCGGTGTATTTCAATGTAAAAAACCGTTATCCCTCTTTTAGGTGATTGTTATATACACTTATAAAATTTCATATTTTTGGTCTTTTAAATTTGTATTCACTTATAATTTTTTTTTTTCACACTCTAATACCAGCCAACGAATGAGATGAGAGAAGAAATTAAAGGGGATTGTTTTCTCAGAAGAAAAGAAATGTAGAGGGTAATGGGAGAGAGAAAGTCTAGGGCGATTATAAATAAAACCCAGATTTATAAAAAAAATATTATTAGTTGGAATGAAAAATATTTTCAAATATCTTATTGGGTCGTTGGTAACATAAATAAACCCCAAAATTTCATTTTTTATTTTTCTCAAACTCCAGAATTTGTCTCTTTCAATCGGATTGATTCCCCGACTCCATCGATAAAGTTGGAAGCAATATAAAAGGCAAAGTAATTCTGAAAAGAAAATGTTATATTATATTTGATCGAAAGATGGAGGACGAACAATTCTTTAAGTTAGTTGCGACCATCTTTGTTTACTGCAAAACACAAAACAAAGCCAACCAACGAATCTGCCATTCTCCAATCGCTTCTGAGTTCTCTTCTTGAACATGGCTTCTCTGCCATTCCTTTCGCAAATTTCTCACTCTCTTTCTTTTCCGCGGCATGGCCACTGCTTCCATCGCCACTTCCCTACCGCTCTCGCTGCTTCCTACCAATCAGGACCCTCCTCTGGTGCGTTTTCTGGACACTCTATTTCTGAACATGAATTCTCATAAATTAGAATAGAAGAAGAAGATTGTACGATTTTTACATGATTAAGTTATACAAGACTAAGAAGAAAAAGAAATTTTCATATTGTACTTTTTAAAAATTTTACTTTCTCGTGTCCTTCTAATCAATGTTGCTTTAGGAAACTCATGGCGCGTTGACATTGCAGATTCTAAAACTCAAGTATCTCGTGTTCCGGTTTTGACTTCCTCGGAGGTCTAATCTAATCTCTCTATTCACTCTTTTTTCTTTGTGATTCGGGTTAGAGGCTATCGTGACTGTAGAATATTCTCTCTTAGCAGTTTTTTTCTTTTTTTTTTGTTAACTGTATTGTTACTGAATATTTACCAATTTTGTTGACGACTAATCTCTCCTATAACAATCTTTAAAATTAAATGGGATTACTTTCAATTTTCAAACCTATTTTTTCTGTGAGGTTGAGGTAGATGTAAATTATTTTGTAAGATGATATTTGGCGACTATCCTATATCCATTAAAAGGGTCATACTGTGTGTTATTTATGTAGCTAGCCCAGGGTGCATTGGAGAAAAATTCCAAGTGAGGAATATACAAGGGAGGAAAATTCTAAACTTACAAATCAGTTTTCAGGAGTTGAGTTAGACATAAATCACTTTAAAAGATTATAATTTTTTTTGTTTAGATCTATTTCCAACCATGCTTTTAGAAAGCACTAATTTGGGATTTCACAAAGGACTTGTGGATTATCAATGGTTGTTTAATTGTCAATATTAGATGCAATTCACTGCATACGGGAGTAGATGTTTGTGAATGATCTGATAGTGGTCTAACAAAGATGACATAATGCTCGTCTTTATATATTATAATTTGGCTATATCTCAAGTTAATTTGAGATATTTTATACTAGCGAAACTCACATAAATCCCAATTAATAATAAACTGTGTTAGAAAAGAGAGGGTTCGTTTTGTTCAATTCAAGCTAGTCAAAGGTCTAAAAGTTATGTTTGTGACAAAAAAATGTGTGTGTCGTAAGTAAAGATAATTACTTTTGTACAGAGTGAAATCAGATAGGGAAAATAATTATTTTGAATATGTGATTTTAGTATTACTAACTAAATCTTTTTTCGTATTTTCTTTTCTTCTTTTTGAACGCACAAGGCCTATGAAAGGCTAAAATCATTTAGAGAAAAGATAAAGGGAAAGCAACAATTCCTTGCTATGTATTCTAGTATTTTTGATGGGATAACAACAGACCCAGCTGCTATGGTTATTCCCATGGATGACCACATGGTCCACAGAGGCCATGGTGTGTTTGATACTGCTGCAATAATGAACGGGTTAGTGATTTCTACTTCTCAATGACATTAACACTTTGTTTTCTATTTTCTAAAGCAGTCAAATGGTGTATTGTGTGCATTATAGATACCTATATGAGCTAGATCAACACCTTGATCGCTTTTTAGGTTCAGCATCCTTGTCTAAAATAGATCCCCCATTTGATCGTGGAAGCATAAGGAGAATACTAATAGAAACTGTAAGTGCTTCCAAGTGTAGAAAAGGATCACTTAGGTATTGGCTCTCCGCAGGACCTGGGGACTTTCAGTTATCTCCCTCTAACTGCCACCAATCAAGTCTTTATGCAATAGTAATACAGGATCTGTCATCGTCGCCTAATTTCAGGGGAGTTAAAGTTGTTACTTCATCTGTTCCCATTAAACACCCCAAGTTTGCCATTACCAAGAGTGTGAATTATCTTCCAAATGTCCTCTCAAAGGTGGAAGCTGAAGAAGCTGGTGCTTTTGTAGGAATTTGGTTAGATGATGAAGGTTTTGTGGCAGAGGGGCCTAATATGAATGTGGCCTTTGTCACTAAAGAGAAAGAACTAATAATGCCTCACTTTGACAAAATTTTAAGTGGCTGCACAGCTAAGAGAGTTTTAACCCTTGCCGAGGATTTGTTAAGGGAGGGTAAGCTTAAGGGGATAAGGGTGAAAAATGTGACTGTTGAAGAAGGTAAGAAAGCAGAAGAAATGATGCTTCTTGGCAGTGGAATTCTTGTTTGCCCTGTAGTGCAGTGGGATGAACACGTTATTGGTGATGGTAAGTGCTTTTATTTCTCGCAGCAAAATTTTATACGATTTAGTGTATGTTTGGAGGGAACTTCTATGCAAGTACTTTTAAAAAAAGTAAGAGAGAAAAATGAAATTAGTTTCTCCACAAGTTAAAATTAACTTCTGAATTGTGAATTGTTGATAATAATGATAAATATAGGATTCTACTTTAGAATTGACTCCCGACCTTCCTCTTGAAGGGAATGCCTGTCAAGCTTTCCTTGCCTCATATTTGGTCATGTTGATAGTTTGATCATGCCAATGAATATTCCTTAATGCATTTTTTTCTCTGATTCTCTTGTCTCTACACAAGATTTTATCTCCAAAAGTTTTACATTTGGTTGTTAGTCGGTTAAATTTGAAAATGATCATGGAATATTGTTTGGTCGAGGTCTTTTGACCTGCAATATGTTAAATTGTGAACTGTTGCTAACTTGCATTGTGCGTTCCTTGTCAGTAGAGGGGACCCTTTAATTAGCATTCATTCTCTTGATTTACTGTTCGCTTGGTCCATCAGACACAGTTTCTGTAATCATTTTGAGTAAATGTATGTACCTTCTTATGAGCTGATTCATTGTCATGCATTCATTGTAGGCAAAGAAGGCCCTGTAACACAGGCGCTCTTCAATCTAATTGTTGATGACATGAAATCAGGACCCTCTAGCGTTCGTATACCTGTTCCATATTGACACTACTTTATTTCCTTCCCTACATTTTGTAATGAAGATTCATCATCAGTGGTTGTGATGCCCCAACTCCAACAGGAATGCCTTTTAGTAACTCCATTGCTACGTAGTTTGTAAAGCTTGTAGTGTTGTAAGAATCAGTATATTCCATGGAGCTTAGTTTTCAAGTGTGTTCATGTGTTGTGGTTTCATGAACCGTTCCTTTTGAGACTTGCTTCTCATACCCGTGGCACTTTGAATTTGTTGAAATTTTCAGAAGCACATAAGTTTATCTACAATGTTACAGCTATACTGTTAGTCATGAGCTGTTTGACAAAAAAATCTAATTAAAAGCATTTAGAGTATGTTAATCAACTGAAAGATTTCAATGATTAAATTCAACTGGTGGCAAAATGGCATGCCACTTTTTCCCGCAATTATTGCATCATCATATATTTTTAGTGCAGCTCTTTATAACAGTATAATAACAAAGTTACCTTTTAAAATCCTTGTATATTTAGGATGTTTGTTCTAGAAACGTAATGAAAAGCTTCCAAAATGTTTTATGGAGCGTTTATAAAATCTTCTGGAAAGCTTGTTTGGAAAGCAACTTATTAATCACAGAATAGCTGCATGCTGCGGACTGCGGTGAATGACCCTTTCTTTGGTTGGCATGATTTTTAATCACAGAGGCACTTATGCAAATGATTTCAGAGACTCCTTTACTCGCTAAAGCAGCGTTCACTGCCTTTGCTCAAAAGTTTTGGGTAAAAGAATTTTTAGAGTTCAGTTCTTTTTTCTATTATTCCATTATGTTGAGGTGTTCATAGTGAAGAAAAATTGTGATATATGGTATTAGATTCAACACATTTGAGATTCTTTATTAGTATCATGATCACTTCTCATGTTCGAGATGTAGAAACCTTGCTCCGTTTGTATTCTTTTACACTATTTCAAAAACATTAAAAGAAAACCAATGTGTATGTACAGTAGTTATCAATAATGGCTAGACCATAACATTTATCTCCCGAACTTCAGGTTGTGAGTGGAAACACAAGTATGTTTAAAAGAGTTTTTCAATTATTTCCCTTTTTACATGCTTTACACAGAAGGGGAGTTTTCCAAGACACAGATTTGGTAAACCTCGAACACGATTTTTCTTTGAAAGTTTTGAAATATATTTGAGGTTTAAGTGTTCTATCTTTTTATGCCATAGCCACATTTCATCTTCTCTTGAAATCTAGCAAGTGACCTTTTGTTTACTGAAATCCAAAAGACCAATCTCAGAGACATTTCTTCCATTTGGCAGTGAACACAATATGTCCATCAAATGATGAGACTATGCATGTATCCTTATTTAAGGAAGCTACATAACCACAATGTTGGTCTCATTTCAATCTTGGATTATAAATATGTATAAACCCATTGTTTTAATTAAAAAATTTTAAATTGGGTTAAATGGGCTTCAACTAAAATCATTGATTAAAATCAATTTGACTTTCGATAAGCATTAGATAGTCTACACAAACACTCTACACAAATGAGTCTCATTAGAGGATCTAGTCAGATGAGCTTTATCAAATGTGCCCAATTAAGTATTGATAAACGGTCTAATGGACCATCTAAGTGTTGAATTTTGATGATAAGTGTCCAAATTCATTCATGTTTTTTGAACATTCTAATGTGTTTTGTCCAACTAAAGTATAAACAAGTTCATATATTGTTTATAGTTGATACAATGATAAACGATCTAATGGACCTATGAACGATACTAGAAGTTTGATTTAGTGATTATTTCAGTAATTTTGAGAAGATAGGATTTTGAGCTTAATAAAAAAATAAAGTGTTCTAAAGATTGGATAGCTAAGGTAGTTCATGACAAGTCTAGTGAATCACTAAACCGTCTGATGTGTTGACCACTAGATTGTTAATGTGTGGACCACTTGATTGTCTAGTGTGCTGAACATTAGATTGTGTGACTCTTTAAAGTTTTAATGGACCATCTGCCATGTTGAACCATTTGCAACAAAATATATTACTTTAGACTAAATTAGTAAAAGCCCAAGATAGCAATTGTGAAACAAATTTAGTTATCCAAAAATCCCTACAAGCAAAGAAGGTCACAAACACAAAATACATCCATCACTCCAACAGTCACCACACCATGTTCTACACTATTCACCATCGCTTTTCTATTTTTTTATTTGATAATTCTTTTTTATTGTTTTTTTTCCCTTGGAAGGCCAAACTTTCTAGGTTGATCTTCTTGTGAGTTTAAGTGAATTATGAGGTTCTATGCAATAAGTGTTGTTCTTCAATTTTTGTAAAATAAACTTTAAATCATTTGTTCTTTTTGAATTCTAGTCTCTCTTCTTGTGATTAATTTTAAACATTTGTTTAACTCAATTATGTTATTTAGTTGAAATTCTCATTAACTTTCTTAATTATAACAATAATCACTTATTTTCTTAATTAAAAAAAAGAATAAAATCCTCACATGTTTATACTCGGAGATAAGTGAGGCACTCAATGAATTAAGTAGCACTTGCTTGATTAATTCAAATTTGTCTAGAAATTGAATAGATGATAACCATATGATAATTGTTTTGGTCAAAAGGCAAATTTCTGTTTAACCAGGACAAAATGAGAGAAATGATTCATTTCCTCTTCTTTTGTTCAAAAAAGTTCGATCCCCTAACATTGAAAGTGCCCTTCATATTTATAGAGCTCATTTTTAACTGCTTTGGATTTTTTCTCCCCAAAAGAAGGGGCTTGGCGGTTACATCATTCCACTACCCTAAGAACTAGCACGTTGTGGATATTTAGAGAGTGTTTCCTGAAATTTGGGAGATTTATATGGGCCTTTAGTTGTTTTTAGGGCCCACCCACGAGCCACTTCCACTTGGTTGCTTGGTGTCTGCAAATCTCCTCCTTCGCCACATACTAGCTTAGTCTTTATCCGACCTAATATACTCATCGTCTAACCGAGTATTTCGTTGACTTAGCTACCAGCCTATAAAGGTGATGGATAATCACTAAGTTGTCTGTCTTCCTCTAAAAGACATCCTTGTCCTTTCGCCGAGTTGTATGTGAATCCTCTAGGAGATCTGCTCATGCCTACGTCGAGCTATTAACTTTGTCTACGAGGCTTCTCTAGGAGATCTGCTCGTCCTTACGCCAAGCTACTAGCTTCGTCTGCGAGGCTTGTCCAAGAGTTCTGCTTGTCTCTATGCCGAGCTACTAGCTTCATCTGTGAGGCTTCCTTAGGAGTTTTGTTCATCCCTACGTCGAGCTATTAGCTTCGTCTGCAAGGCTTCCCTTTCCCTGAGATTCACCACGCCATGTTGCCGACGCTGTAGGGTGGGACGATACACAACCCTTCAACCTTGAGCTGACCATCTTGGGATGCGAGAGGTGCATCATAGTCGTCTGAACCCTCACGCTTCCCACGCTTATCATTGTCTTTTACCTACCTTGCCATGCGTGTGATTGTGAACGTTTTGATGGCCACGTGTGCGGCTAAGATTTTCCTAACTTTTGGCTAACGTTTCGTTAACTCTACTTAGCCGACCCCCCCC